>Ga0073934_10002767_pt1 | contig 34834 bp, 26 predicted proteins | sample LarsenN4metaG_FD_76834 | JGI IMG/M metagenome (GOLD analysis project Ga0073934, IMG submission 76834) | Hot spring sediment bacterial and archeal communities from British Columbia, Canada, to study Microbial Dark Matter (Phase II) - Larsen... ... | reverse complement strand
TTATAAGGATAAGGCGCCCATTGCCATCGGAATTATGCTCGCCGTGATCGCCCTGGCCGCCTTTGAGTTCATGTCTATTTTAGTTCTGTCCTTGATAGGGGTGATGTTCATGGTGTTGACCCGGTGTATTCCCCTCAAAACCGCTTATCGATCTATAGATATGTCCATTATGGTCTTAAGCGCGGGAACCATTGCGCTGGGGACCGCTATGGAAAAAACCAAGGCCGCAGAATTAATTGCCCACCAGCTCATCTCCCTGGTCGGATTTCTCGGCCCCGTCGCAGTCCTCTCGGCCATCTATCTTCTTACCAGTGTGCTTACGGCGGTTATGTCCAACAGCGCCACCGCCGTGCTGTTGATCCCCATTGCGATATCTACGGCGACGTCTCTGGGGGTGAACCCTAAACCCTTTATTTTAGCCATCATGTTCGGCGCTTCCGCCGATTTCTCCACACCTATAGGATATCAAACCAATACCATGGTCTATGGACCCGGAGGATATAAATTTATTGATTATGTCAAGGTCGGAACGCCCTTAAATATTCTGTTTTGGATTTTGGCCAGCATCTTTATTCCTTATTTCTGGCCGCTATGAAAGAAGGGTCGTAGGATATTTGTATCTGTAACCTGATTTGACCGTGACGTTCCTTCCCCCTTGACCACAGGGAAAGGGCAGGAAGTCAGGAGGCCGGCAGTGCCCAAGGATAAAGTGGGGGGGGAGAGACCGGGACGATTTTGGTCGCTCTCAAGGACGTCCGAAGGGGAACGGGTCGGGCTCTACTAAACCTTTTTTTTATCCGACCGTCTAAGTTAAAGTAAACCCCTGAAGACTTTAAATCCCCTGACTCCAGTAGGATATCTTAAAGGATCTGGAAAACCGAATGCACATGAAAAGAAGTTGGATCTTCTGTTTTATTTTGAGAATGAGTGTATAGTACTCGTTTTCAACGTAGTTAGGAGAACGTTTAGCTTATGGATTTGGAACTCGGCGGGCTTTTTTCAGGAATAACTAAAAGGAAGCTAGAGAAAAAGGTAGCTCAGTGTAAAAACCAGCTGATCAAGGATCCTCACAATCCAAAGCTTCATTTACAATTAGGAGAGCTCCTCTCTAAGTCAGATCAACCGCAAGCTGCGCTCGAACACTACCATATGGCGGCCCACCTCCTTGCCCAGCGCCATAATCCTTCTAAGATCAGCACGTATCTGATCGAAATCTACAAGAAAATCCTCTCTATAGCCCCTGACGAGCAGGCCTGTGAGAACCTGGCCGCTGAATATAACCGGATCGGGAAGCACACGAAAGCCTATGACCTCTACCTCTCCGTAGGGGAGCAATTGTATAAGCGAAAGCACTACAAGAAGGCTTTAAAACTCTATCAATCTGCGTTGGTTCTCGTCTCTAACAGCGTCGTCGCGCATTTGAGATGCGCCGAGATCTATCAACACCTGGGACAACTTGAGAAATGTTCCTTTGAGTACCTCAAATTAGTGGATCTGAGCCTAAAACGCGATAAGCCTTCTGAGGCTCTGGATTACTGTAAAAAGGCCCTGGAGCTGACCCCCTCTAATCCTGCGGTACAGACCAAAATGGCCGAAGCTTACGAGAAGGCCGGGAGAACGAAGGAGGCCTCGGTTGAATACCTGAACCTGGCTAATAGCTATTTGGAAAAAGGGGACCCCGCCACCGCTTTAAAATATTACAAGAGCTGCTTGGCCATTGATCCGGGCCTCTCCGAAGTCATCCAGGAAAATATGAAGGCCGCAGGGTTCCGGATTCAGGCTTCAGGCGGAGAAAAATTAGCCTTCGACTTTTCGGCCCCACAGCTTTCAGAACCAAAAAAATTAGAACCTGACCCCCTGGTCCCGCTACAACCTCGCGAAACGGAAAAATTAGAGTTTACTTCCTCGGCCCTTCCACCGCTGCAGAATAGAGCCGGCTCTCCCCCTGAGGCCCCAAAGCAAAGCCCTCGGGCGGAGGAGGCCGATGGCCCGGCCTCGGACCGGACCGAAGAGGAACCGGCTCTCCAGCTTAACGGCTTAGAGTTCGACTTTACGCGCCCTCTTTCGACAGAGGTGAATGGAAGTTCCGGCACAGGCTCTTCCTCCAGGGCCCCCGTTAACCCCACCGAAGAGAAAATTCAGGCCCTGCTCCAGGAGAAAAGACTCCTCGAAGAAAAATTAAAAGAACAGCTCAAAGCCGAACAACTCCTCAAGGATAAACTGGAGAAGGCCCTGGAAGGTAAAAGGCGTCTCCAAGTGGAATTTCAGGAACAGCTCTCCCGAGTTGAAGAAGAGCAAAATAATCTGTGGGATCGAACAAAATATGTCGTAGAAGCGGAAATTGACTCTATCAACGACCTGAAGTCCCTCCAGAGTAAGATACAGATTTTAGAGAAAAAACTCTCTAAGACGAGCCAGGAAAAGGCAGAACTTCAAAATCAACTCTCCAGACAGATCGCAGAGCTAAAAGATAAAGAAAAAGGTCTGAAAGCCGAGCTGGCACAAATCGCCCAAGAAAAACAGGCCCTCGCGGAAAAACTGGAGGCCCTCAAGCTCGATTATCAGAAGCTCCAGGATGCTAAAAGAGCCGGCGAAGATCAGTTTAAGCAGACTATCGCGGAACTCCAGGCGAACCAAAGCCTGCTTCAAGAACAGCTAACGGCCTTGCTCAAGGAGAAGGGGGCCACCCAACAGAAATTAAAAGTACAGGCTGAAAGATTAAATGAGGCCAAAAATGTACTCAAGCGGGAACTGCTTCGGGTCAATAAGCTCAAACGACAGTGGGAGCAGAGGCTCCAGGAAGTCACCGGCGACGCCAAGGCTCGCGGGCAGGAGAAACTCAAGGCGGAAATTGCCAAGTTTCAAGAAGAAAAGCAGCGCCTCCAAAGCCAGCTCAAAGCAGTTACGGATTCTAAGGCACAAATTGAGGCGGAGCTCATGGCCTTGAAAAGCGAACGGGATCATTTGCAACAGGCAAGAAATCGCTCCGACCTTAAGCTTAAGGAACTGACCGGGAAATATGTTCAGATGGGAAAAGCTCTGAAGCGCCTCGATCAGGAGAGAAGAAGATTAATCGAACGGCTCTCCGTAGAGGTCACCCAGAGGAATCGGATTAAACAAGAACTCGACCAGGTTAAACAAGCGGAGCAGCAGCTTCAAAGGGAGATGTGGGAGAGGCTGGAGTCAGAAAAACAGACGTACGAGGCATCGGAAAAGGCGCTCAGAGTAGAGCTGACCAAATATCAGGCTGCGCAGGCAAACTTAAGGAAAGAGCTTCAAGAACGTCGGGAAAAAGAAGCTGAGTGGGAAGCTCAGTTGGCGGAGCTACTCGCAAAGGGCCAGGAGACAGATTCTCTAAAGAATCGGCTCAGAGAACAGCTTAAAAAAGAGGAAGAGCTAAATCAGAAGTTAAATGCGATCCAGGTCCAATATCAACAGACCGTCTCTCAAATGTTGGAGGAAAAGACCCGGTTGGAGGAGAAGATTAAACAGTTGCAGGCGGAATCCTCTATCCAGCGGTCCATCCGCGAGCAGGAAATTCAGAAAGAGTTGCAAAAATCCTTCCAGGATAAACTCCAGCGGGTAAAAGCCTTTTATCTTCAGAAAATCAAGGTATATCAAAACAAGGAAGCCCGACCGGCGGAGAAATCTAAAAGAGGGACGCCAATAGCTCCCTCCGTCAACGATACAGGCCGAGAGCTCGAGAAGAAACTGGAGGAAATTCAAGAGACCCATAAGAAATTGGAGGCGTTCTTAAAAGAGACGCGGGCCTTTGAAGAAGCTCAGAGCCTTCAATTAAAACAGGGGCTGGAAAAAATAGTTGCTGAAATAGATAAGCTGGAAAGGAATTTTAAGGAAAAAATCGCAGTCCTCGAAGATAAAAATACCAAAACGGAAGCCTGGTTAAAGGAGGTCCTGCATCCCCAAAACCTCAAGGCCTTCCTGGTGCGGGAACTTAACTTGGAGGTAAACCGCTCCGACAAAACCTCCCGCTCCCCATGGTTAAAGGGTTCCCGAACCAGTCGAATCATCGTCCTATTTGTTCTGGTTCTGCTGTCCGTCCTCTTCTTCTTCAGGCATATGTCCTATAATGAGGAGCTGGTTCTTCGCCTGGATAGTCCAGATATCCTGGCGATGGATCTTGGGCCGGAAAATAACGTTACTCTGGAGCTTCCTCTGGCCAAGCCCCTGGAACAGGTTTCTCGCACGTCCATGGGCCAGATCGTTGAACCTGAAACCCCGGGCGAATCTCGGCGACCCCTGGATCAGGTTGAGCCTCGCAGCCAGGCCGGCCTCACCGAACAGCCGACGTCGGAAGAACCTGAGGTGTATCAGCTTCCGGAAAAAAAGGGAAAGGACAAGTCCCTACAGCCTATAGCTAAAGGCGGAGCCCGATCCTCTCCGGCTCAGAGGTACCCCATCGCCTCTTCAAAAATAGCCGGAGCGTCGGCCAGTCCCAGAGCCTCGAAGTCGATGGTTTATCCGACCAATCTGTTACAACGCCGTAATCAAACTCCCCGGAGATTCCTTCAGTACGACCTGCAAGACACCCTTAGCGGGTACGATGTGTATATCATCGAAGAGAGGAGTTTTCATCGAATTGAGAGGCCTTACCGCGCTCCCTATTTCGAAGGCCCGGTCAAGTACCTGAACGGGGGTCGCCGCCCCGAACGCCCCTTCCGTCCCTACTGAGGCCGTAAGGATAAGGTAAGGAAGGAGTAGTCCCTTGTAAAGCTAAGTTTAAACGACCGTGCCCCCCTCCCCCCAACTCCCTCTCCTACCAGGGGAGAGGAGGCTCCCCGGAAGTTGGCCCGGTGATCCCCTCGCTCCCCTCTCCCACCGCGTGGGAGAGGGGTCGGGGGGAGGGCAGAAACTCCCACATGCCTAACTCTACAAAGTAATAGCTTACCCTTCTTTCTTTATCCCTCCCCCTTTATCTCTCCTCCTTGAGGAAAATCCCATTGACATTTCCTTCCCCCTCTGCTAACTTTTGTTAATCAGCAGGGCTTCTGTCATTTACGTTTGTTAATAGGTTTTTAAACTTCCATCTTTTACCCAGGAGGTCACGAGGTATGCCGGTCCAGGGGGATACGCCGCAAAAAGTCTCGGTCGGAGGGGGTTTCATAGGGACTCCACATCTCCCTCCAGGTAAACTCCGAAAGCTTTCTCTAAAACTGGCCTTAGGGTCCATCACAGAAGTCGATGCGTCTGCGTTGGTGGTAGGCCATTTTAAGGGGGTCCCGCCCCAAAATGCCGAACTGGCTATCGATCAGGCCATCGGATTTATCATCAAAGATTTGGATAACCGGCGGATGATCCGGGGAGATCTCGGAGAGCTGTTCTTCATTCCTACCCATCGCACTAAACTTTACGCCTCCACGGTGGTGCTGATAGGGTTAGGAGAGTTCTCCAACTTTACGCAAAGTAGTTTACAACTGGTGGGGATGAACCTGATCAAGGGGTTGATCGATATCAAAGCCTACGATTTCGGGATGGTCCTTGTCGGCTCCGGGGACGGCAACCTGTCGCCGGAGGAAGCCTTTCAATCCATGATGTACGGACTCTACGAGGGGCTACAGCGCCATGACCCGAGCGGCAAGATTCGGGAGATGATACTGGTCGAAATGAACAGGGAAAAATATAAGAAAATTCGGGAGGTTATCCAGAACTTCCTGAGAGGCGACCCTCTGGCCCGCAAGCTAGATATCTCGTTTTCAACCTACGAACTCCCCGAAATCAAAGCCGAATCTTTAAAGGAAAGGACCCGGGTTCTTCCCCTGAACCTGATTGTTCAAAGGGTGGATACAACGCTCGTTTTCTCTGCCCTTGGAGAATCCGCGGCCTTGCGCAAGGAACAAGTGATCTCGGAGAAGGTCCTACGGGGTATCGTACAGAAAATCGAGGAGTCCTACGGAAAAGAGCGGGCTGAGGAGATTCAGAAAACTCAAGGGAAGCTTCTCTTTAACCAGGTTGTCCCGGAAGATATACAAAAGGCCCTTTTTGCCAATAAGAACCGGGCGCTTCTGCTAGCTCTGGACGCCTATGCGGCGACGATCCCTTGGGAGCTTATGTACATAGAGCATCCTGACTGCGATTATACCGGTTTTCTAGGGCTTATCTTTCCCATGGGCCGGCAGTTGATGCTCGACACCTCGGTGACCAGGTGGCTGGCCCGGAGGAAGTTGGGAAGGAAGCTGGATATCCTTTTGATAGGAGATCCCACCGGAGATCTCCCAGGAGCCGTAGCCGAAGTGGAGGAGCTTTCAAAAATTTTAAAATCCCTGGGGGAGATACGCGTCACCACCCGAACGGGGCCGGGAGAAAACGATGTCATCGAAATCTTGGGGGAAATAGGCTCAGGAAAATACGATATCGTCCATTACGCCGGACACGCCTATTTTAATGATCGGAATCCCCTTGAAAGCGGCTGGATATTTAAAGATGGGGCAAAGCTGCGCGCCAGGGATATAGTCACGCTATCTAACCTGCCGGCGCTGATCTTCTCAAACGCCTGCGAGGCGGGGATTATCGAACGGGGGATCCAACCTTATAAGGATAAATATGGCTTTGCCGAAGCCCTCCTGAGGGCCGGTCTTATCAATTATATTGGGACCTTCTGGGAAATTGTGGACGGGCCCGGGGCTTTTTTTGCCGGAAAGTTCTACGAAAACCTCCTTATGGAAAGGTTCATCGGGGAATCTCTGATCAAGGCCAGGAGGGATATCCTTCGAAAATACGGATATAAGGAGCTAATCTGGGGAAGTTATATGCTTTACGGAAATCCGACGTTTCGCTTTAAAATGCGCTGAAAGGATGAATAAATGCTTGACAAAAGGCGCGTCATCCGTGATGAATAATGGGGAAGGGTAAGGATTCTGGAGCAGGAAAGTGGCAGAGAGGGGGAACGCGGGGGCGGAGGGAGGCAGGGACACGAGGGCCCTCTTCGCGTCTCCGCACCCTCCCATCTCCCGTTCTCCCATTCTCTTATCAACTAAAGGGGGGGATTCGTGAAAATCACAGACGTCCAGACATTTTTAGTAGGTACGAAGTGGCGAAACTTTTTGTTTGTTAAAATATCTACCGATGAAGGTATCGTTGGCGTGGGGGAGGCGACCCTGGAGGGGAAAGAGAAGGTTGTAGAATCGGCCATCCACGAGTTGAAGAGACGGAACGTCCTTGGCGCTAATCCGTTTAATATCGAGCATATGTGGATGAGTATGTACCGCAACGAGTTCTGGCACGGCGGCCCTGTTCTCCTGACCGCTATGAGTGGCATCGAAATAGCGTGCTGGGATATCGTGGGAAAAGCCCTCGGGCAACCCATCTATAACCTTCTAGGGGGGCGTTGCAGGGATAAAATTCCCACTTACGCCAACGGATGGTATTCAGGGGAGCGAACGCCGGAACACTTTGCCCGGTGCGCTAAAGAAGTGATTCAAAAGGGTTATAGAGCTCTTAAATTTGATCCGTTTGGGATGGCAGGTCGCGAGATGAGCCGGCAAGAAAAAGTTAAATCCCTCGACCTGGTGGCTGCTGTTCGGGAAGCTGTAGGTCCGGACGTAGAAATCTTTATCGAAGTTCACGGGAGGTTCAGCCCCATGACCGCCATCGAGATAGCCCGGGAGTTGGAGCCTTACAGGCCCGGCTGGTATGAAGAACCCGTTCCACCGGATAACCACGATGCCATGGCCCTGGTAGCCCGGAAGATTAACATCCCGGTGGCAACCGGTGAGCGCTTGTACACCCGGTACGGATTCCGCAGGCTCTTCGAGCTACAGGCCGCTAACATCATTCAACCGGATATTCTCCATACCGGGGGAATCCTGGAAACTAAAAAAATAGCCGCAATGGCGGATACCTATTATATGGCCGTGGCACCCCACAACCCCAACGGCCCTATCTCCACGGCGGTCGCCGTTCAGCTAGACGCCTGCCTGACCAATTTCTATATCCAGGAATGCCTGGATGATTTTGATGTCCCCTGGCGAAATCAACTGATCCAGGGAGCTCTGGAAATTGTGAACGGTTATATCACAGTTCCCGACAAACCCGGGCTCGGCGTAGAGCTCAACGAGGAGGTCCTTCAAGAACACCCCTACGTGGAAGGAGCCTTCTTTAATATGTGGAGCGAGGGGTGGGAGAAAGAGTTTTAGATCGTCCGTTGTCCGTTATCCGTCGTCTGCGATCGGCGCCGCATGACAGGAGCGCATAGCCGGGCGCTCTTACGCTACGGACAACAGATAACGGGCGGCGGACAAAAAAAAATGGCCGATGCCATCGTCCATCGTACCAAGTATGAGGCCTTTAAGCGGGATGCAGAGAGGGCCGAAAACTCCATCCCGATACGCATTAAAGCTTATTTCCTTGCGGCGTTCCATATCTTAGAGCTGGTGGTGGCCGAGGATGACTTACACATCCAACAGCCGCAACAAGCTCGAGCCGTCATAGACAGTAGTCCCAAAGTTAAAGGTAAAACGAAACAACTCCTGGAAAATTTTCATCAACTGGATAAAATAAGAATAGAAGAGGTCTATGGAGCAGGCATCAATGGGAAAAATTTAAAGAAAGCCCAGAGAATCTTTGAAACTATCGAAAAAGCTTGCCTGGAGATCTTGCAAGAGGAGATCTCTCCTTGAGAACTAAGTACCGTACGCGATAAATACGCTACCGGTCAATAGACGTAGAGACGGCCCGTCGGGTTACCCTCACGAACCAGGGACGTACCTACGAGGCGTGGTCCTAAGCCCCGTGCGCCGTAAAAAGGCCGCCCCTGGCAGCGCGGAACCCGGGTTTGCGAAACCGCCTTTCCCGCTACGAGCGGCTTGGGGTATTTACGATGCGCGGTACCCAGCGTCCATCCCATGAAAGTCTTGTTACTCGGTAAAATGGCCGTGAGCGCTTTAAACGGCTTAACCTCAAAGGTCCGATCCCCTTGTGAATTTATTCCTGTAGAAAGCCCCCGGGACCCCCGGGTTTTATCCCTGATTGAGGAGGCAGAAGTTATCGTCGGGGGCACTTTTACGAAGAAAATGGGAGAGGCGGCCAAAAAACTCCGGCTGGTTCAAGCCACCGGCGCCGGTGTAGATGCCGTCGATTTGGAAGCGCTCCCTTCGGGCACCGTCCTGGCCAACGTTTACCACCATGAGGTCAGCATCGCTGAAACCGTGATGATGTATATGCTGGCCTTGTGCAAACGACTCAAAAAATACGATACGGGCCTCAGGCACGGCCTCTGGGGACATAAGCCCTTTTTTATAGAGCCCCTGGTGGGAGAGTTACGGGACAAAGTTCTGGGACTCGTGGGCTTCGGCCACATCGGTCAGGAGGTTGCCTGGAGGGCAAAAGCCTTCTCGATGAAGATTTGGGCCATCCGGAAGCGGGGAAGGGCCGACGCCCAGGATGCGGCCGTCTCCCACTTAGATTTTCTCGGAGGGAAGGAAGATTTAAATAAACTTCTAAGCCGGGCAGATTTCGTAGTTCTCTGCTGCCCCCTGGATGAAGAAACCCGGGGCCTCCTTGGGGCCGCAGAGCTTAACCTGATGAAGCCGACCTCCTATTTGATCAACGTGGCCCGGGCCGAAATCGTGAATGAAGAAGCCCTTTTCCAGGCGCTACTCACGAAAAAGATCGCCGGGGCGGCTCTGGACGTCTGGTATATCTATCCGCCCGGTTATCCGTCCGCTTCAGATGAGCTTTGTTTTCCCTCCCGATTTCCTTTCCACGAACTGGATAACGTTATCATGACGCCTCACATCTCTGGACGGGCAGAAAGCACGCTGGAAGGCCGCTTACGGGATATCGCCGAGAACCTCGACCGGGTGTTTACCGGGCAACCCTTGAAAAATGTGGTCTATGTGGGGAAATAAACGACTCCGGCTCGGGATGGAAATTTCACAACGCCCCAAAGTCACCTCGGAAACTACTATCCCGAGCGGTAGCGAAGCATCCCATCGCCCAGGATGGCAAGGGAGGGGTTTAGGGTATTATGAGATTCCTGATTTCTTTGTTGACTTTTTAGGGACACTACTCTATTTAAAATTTTAGCCGACTTAGGGCCTATTCGAAAAAGGTAGGGCGGGGCGTCGATTCGTCGATGCGAGAGGCGTTTCCTGCTCCCCTCGGTTTTCGAATGGCTCTTAAGCCGAGGGCAGTCTAATTTAAGGAGATGAGCCATGTATCCATATCGAAGCGACGTGGTTGGGAGTCTCCTGCGGCCCACGTACCTGAAAGAGGCCCGGGAACGCCATAGGTCAGGGGCCATCAGCGATGCAGCGTTCAAGCAAATTGAGGACCGGGCGGTTGATGAGGCGGTGGCTTTACAAATCCGAGCCGGCGTGGACGTGATCAGCGATGGGGAGATGCGTCGTTACGCGTTCTTCGGCCATCTCATCGATGCCGTAGAGGGGTTCGATAAGTTCGGAGGTTGGGCCATTCCTTTCCGGGATGAACAGGGGAAAGAACTGGTTTTCCCCCGGCCTGTGGTCGTCTCCCGCTTGCGGCGGCGGCGCCACTTGTGCGCGGAGGAATTTACGTACCTCCGTGCCCGGGCCGACCGCCCCGCTAAGGCCACCTTGATCAGCGCACAGCAAGCGGCGGCCTATTACGATCCTGAAAAGTCGAAGGGAGCCTATAGCACCATAGACGCTTACCTGGCCGATCTGGTGGATATCCTGCGTGAAGAGGTGGCGGAACTGATCCGCCTGGGCTGCCCGTATATCCAGATTGATAGTCCGCAGTATGCGGCGCTGGTGGACCCCCAGCACCGCGAAGGATACCGGCAGCGGGGGAACGATCCGGACCGTCTCCTCGATCGGTGCATCGAAATGGATAACGCGGTGATCGGTGACCACGCCGGTATCCTCTTTGGGTTGCATATTTGTCGGGGGAATTACCAGAGCAAATTCCATAGCCGGGGGGGTTACGATCCCATCGCCGCCAAAGTTTTCCGCCACACCCGGTTTCAGCGTTTCCTGTTGGAATACGACGATGCGCGCTCAGGGGGGTTCGAGCCGCTGCGGTACGTTCCCGAGGACAGGACGGTCGTCCTTGGGCTGGTGACCACCAAGAAAGCTGCGCTCGAAAGCAAGGACGAGTTGAAACAACGCCTTCGAGAGGCCCAGGCTTTCATCCCCCTGGAGAGGCTGGCGCTCAGCCCCCAATGTGGATTCGCTTCAACCATGGAGGGGAACTTGCTCACGCCTGCCGACCAGGAAGCCAAGTTGCGCCTCGTAGCGGAGACCGCCCGAGAGGTGTGGGGGAAATCCTGAAAGACCTATCTGCGGTCAGAGGGGATTGAAAAAAGAGGTTCCATCCCTGAGATCTTTTTAAAAACTGAAAGGGGGCAGACATGAACGAAGGAGTTATTGCGAGCGCGATCGCCTCGCATACGCCCAGGATGGCCTTTGAGGAGAAGGCCCCAGAGTTTCAACGTGGGTTGATCGCGGGTTCCAAAGAAATGGGCATTGCGCTGCGAGCCCTGCAACCCGATTTATTCGTGATCAACTCCGCGCATTGGGTCTCTAGCTTCAATTGGTACGCAACCTGTCAGGACCCGCACGAAGGGGTATGCGTTGCAGAGGAGGCGCCGGATTTAATTCCGGGGATCCCTTATAAACGCAAAGGCGACAGGGAATTTGCCTGTGCCCTCGTCGATACCCTGCAACGCGCCGGGATTCCCTGTCTACGCAATGAGTCCCCGCACTACGAATGGGATTACGCCGCGCTGGTGCCCCTTCTTTACCTCGACCCGGATGCAACGGTGCCCGTCGTGGAGATTCCCACCTGTCTTTCTGCCGATCATGGGGAATGCCTGCGGGTCGGGCGGCTGATTCATGCCCTGGGCAAGGAAATGGGCCGGCGCATCGTGTTCATCGCGAGTTGCGCCTTATCCCATAAGATCGTGCGCGGACCTCATTTGTGGCCGACGCCCGAGCGTATCGACCTGGATCATCGCTTTATGGATTTAATGCAACAAGGCCGAATCACCGAGTTGCTAGACTGGTTTCCTGAGTACAACCGCACCGCCGTGGCGGAGATGGGGGGACGGGTCCTCGCCACCATGCTCGGGACGCTGGACGCGCTCGCCCAAGATGGGGTTAAACTGTCTGGTCGGAAATACGGCGACTATGCCCAATCCTCGGGCAGCGGCAATGCCCATGTCGCCGTGTACGCAGCCTGACCAGGTAGCTGCCATGGAGAACACATCATGTCAAAGAAAGATCAATACGAAAAACGCTATCAGGATCTCATCGGCTTTGTACCGCCACGTATTCAGCACCGCATCGCGCTCGGCCTCGAGGTAGACCCAGACCTCCTCGAACAGGTGGAGGAACTCCGCGCCCGGGCGATGTATCCGAAATCCATGGATACCAAGACCGCGCAGTTAATCCTCTTCGCGGTGTTGTTGTCCCAGGTTTCCCCCGCTTCCGAATATCACGCCCGCGCCGCCGTGCGGGCGGGGGCTACCCGCGAGGAATTACATGATGTCGCGGGACTGGCCTTCTTGTTTCGTGGGTTGCCGGCATTCAATCTGGCGGCGGAGGTGATCCATAAGATCTTTCCACCCCAGGAAGGACCGGGCTAAGGACGGCGGACGCGCCGGGCTCCGGCGGTCACAAACCGTACCTTTACTGGGAAGGAGGCCTTTCATTTTAGCTCCAGCTTTAGCTTCCTTCCCCATTTCTCTTCAAAATACTCCAGAGGATAAAACTCATAGGTTACCTCTAAGTATTTAACGTCCTTCGGGGGGTCCCAACTCATCTGAAAGGTCAAAGGGAGCTCCTTCTCTTCCCCGGGCTGGAGGGTTTCCTGGAGGAAGCAGAAGCACTGGGTAATGTTGAGGTACTCCTTCTGACCCATCGGCTCGATGGCATGAAGGGCCTTTCCGGTGGTCGGTTTATCTGAGAGATTCTTCACACGAAAGGCATTTTGGAGAGTCTCCCCGGGCTGAATTAGTACTTCTTTTTGAACCGGCTCAAAGGACCAGGGAAGGTCGTTTTTGACGACCCCTTTAAAGCTCACCCGGATCCCGCTCCCCCAATTGAGAAAGACCCGCCAGTGGCCGTTTTCCTTAACCAGCTCCATGGGCTGCTCCCCTTCAACGGTCGGGATCTTTCCGGCCTTCCGGAGCGCCTCCAGCTCCTCCAGGAGCTCCTCGCGCGAAGCACCCTTAGGACGCTCCTCCTCAAGGAGGATGCCCTGGATTTCCGGAGCATTCCCGTCAGGGAGACTCAAATTCAGCACCACCTGCGCCCGATCTCCTTGAATTTCCGCTCGGATATCTCGATAGGCGATGAAGTCTGCCAGGTTCTCGGCCAACTCCAGCGTTAAGCCCTCAAAAGAGGCATTTTCCCGGAGATACTCTTCCTCCGTCTTAAACCGGCGATCCAGGCTCGAAGTGAGCCCATAGGCCTTTTTGTAGTTCCGGCTATAGATGGCCTTCACATACTCCTTGACGACGTCCTCGATTTTTTTCCGGTCCTCGGCAGCCTGGGGAGATGCCAGGGGAAGTGTGGCCACGTAGCTGCGTTTGAGGAGGATCTCATAGCCTTGGGAATCGTCCCTCTTGTCCAGCACCACCAGATCCAGGGTTATGGCGGTCTTCTCCCCCGGGTTAATAGAAAAGCGCAGAGCAATGGGCTCCAGGGAGATGGCAGGATCCAATTTTTCTCCACCCTTCAGCGTTCCTTCCGCACGAGCGATCTTTAACTGGACCCCATCGTAACTCCCCGGATTGACTTCTTTTTCAAGGATAACCCCGTATCTGCCATCCACATACCGGGTCAAATCCAGGGAGGGCGTAGGAACTTCAAACTCCAACCAGCCCTGGTCCCTGGGTCTATCCGCCGGGTGTATTCCCACGGCGGAAAGGGTGAGGTTCAGCGCTTCAAAGTCGCCGATGGCCTCTCGATGATCGGTTATACGGACTTCAAGTACCGCCGGCGTGGACGTGGAAACCGCGGCCTCGGCAGGAGCATCCACCCCGTATCCGGCCACCCCTATGGCGGCCCCAAACAGCAACAAAACTGCTCTGGTAAATCGACGAATCAAAATTTTCTTCACTCCTTCCTAAAACGTTGAAAAGGCAATGGTCCATACCTTTCAACATCCTGACGGGTTTCAATCGCTAAAAACGACCTTTAAGAAGCTACTTTATAAGTAGGACAAATTTCCGGACTCCGCAAGGAAAATTGATTTTAGACCGCGTTCAATGCCTAACCTTTTCGCCCGCGCCTCGTTCCCAGGCTATAAAGCCTGGGAACGAGGAAACGGGGCTATGGATCAAAAGGCGATACTTAGGACCGCGTTCCCTTCCACTTTCCTGCTTGACAGAATCTTGAAAAGCTCGTTATAAATAAAGAGCTACCCCTCACCTTTCAAGGGCGCATAGAATACCTTGCAGGAGATTGAATTTCTATGAAATCTAAATACGAAAAATACATGGATAAAGCCGAGATCATCCAGATCGTTTCCGATCTGGTCCGGCAAAACACCGTAAATCCTCCCGGTAATGAGTATCTTTGCAAAGAGATCGTGACCGAAAAGATGAAGCGCCTGGGCATGGAGGTCGCTTATTACGAAAAAGAGCCTGGGCGGACTAACGTAGTTGGGAAAATAGGGAAGGGGAAAAGATCCCTGGGCTTTGTGAGCCATATGGACGTAGTTCCTCCCGGGGAGATCGGCTTATGGGAAACCGATCCTTTTACCCCCACCCTCCGGGAAGGTAAAATTTTTGGCCGTGGGACCCTGGATGATAAAGGATCCTTTGCCTGTGCCTACAGTGCTTGTAAAGCTTTCCTATCCGAGCATCCGGATTTCGATGGAACCCTCTACCTGGTTGCTGCGGCGGATGAGGAACTGGGTTCAAAACTGGGAATTATTTATCTGATTAAGGAATGCGGTCTTCACTTCGAGGTAGCCATCATCCCCGATGGGGGGAAGATGGATGCGGCGATTTACGGAGAAAAAGGGGTCCTCTGGGTGGAAATTACCAGCACGGGAGTCCAGGTCCACGGTTCCCTGCCCCATCTGGGTAAAAATGCCATCATCCCCTTAGCGGAGCTGGTGGCCGAGCTCAAAACCCTCGATCTGGGTAATAAGTACGATCCTGCGTTCGATGGCTGGACCATGAACATCGGCACCTTCCAGGGGGGGACGAATACCAATACGGTTCCGGCCGGCGCCAAGATGACCATCGATTTCAGGCTTCCCCTGGGCATTAGCAAGGAGCAGGTGCTATCGGCGATTGAGGAAAAGATGGCGCAGGTGAAAAGAAAATCGCCGGAGGCCAATTTCCGGGTCCAGATCCTCCACGAAACGCAACCCCACCTCTCGGATAAGCATTCCCTGATCGTGAGAAGTTTCGATCGGGCGGCAAAAAAGCTAGGGATTCCGATGAGCTATACGACCATGGGCGGCAATACGGTCGCCAAGGACCTTTTCTTCGCCGGCATCCTCTCCGTCGTACACTATCCGGGCGATGACCGATTGGCCCATGTGCCGAACGAATTTGTAAAAGTCGAGGACCTTCTGCTGGGCAGCGTCTTGTATGCAGAAACGTTAGAAACCTATTTTATTCATCAAAAATAAAACGTAAAACCGTCCCCAGAGGGCACGGATGGACCTGGATCCTCCCCTCTACCCTTTCCTTCTTCCTAAAGGGTCTGCGTTCCTTCAGGTCGTCTAGGGATTCGTTTTACCTTATCATGTCTATCACTCAACCTGGAACCTATGAAGTCTACGCCTTAAAGTACGGAGAAAAAGAATTTGAAGCCTGTCAGTTCTTTTATCGAGAACCCTCCCATGAAAAAATCACCCTGTATTTTTATCTGTGGTGTCTTTTAGGCGGACCTTTTCCCATCCTGATAGACACCGGTTTTACCCGCGAAGACGCCGAAGTTCGTGAAGTGTCAAAGTACATCAATCCGACTACCCTATTAAGTAAAATCGGGGTCGACGCCCTGGAAGTCCCCCTGGTGCTTGTAACCCATCTCCACTGGGATCATTGGGGAGGATATTCTCTATTTCCCAGGGCGACCTTTTGGGTTCAGCGCAAAGAGGTTTCTTTCTTCACAGGCCCCGTTGCCAGGTATGAGGTTTATCAGCGGGTTACCAATCCGAACGCTCTCTCTGAGTTGGTGAGGCTCAACTATAGCGGTCGGATCCTCCTGGTGGAAGGGGCTCGGGAGGTCGTCCCCGGCGTTAAAGTTCACTGGGTCGGAGGGCATACAGCCGGAACTCAGATCGTAACGGTGCGAACGGCTCGAGGGGAGGTCGTACTGACTTCAGATGCCTCCCATTTCTACCGGAATATGGAGAGAAGACAACCCGTTCAGATCATCACGAACCTCCCTCAGATGATGCGAGCCTTCGAAAAAATAGAAGAATTGGCCGGCTCCAAAGACCTCATCGTCGTAGGGCATGACCCCGAGGTACTTAATCGGTTTCAGCAGGTCGAAGAGGGAATTATACGGATCGCTTAGTGCTTGACACCTTTCGAGGGAGGCATAGGATAGATGGGTCGAAGAGGGGATTCTAAGGATCGCCTACTCTGAAGGCCGGAGGCTAGAGATCGAAGCGTGGCGGCCAGGAGCTTAAGATTGGATTCTTGCAAAAGAGCCCTATACCGCGATAACATCTATGGGAAACCTTAATCTTCTCGAAAGGAGGATCTTATATGAAAAACCTTTTTCTCTTTGTAGGGATAGGCATTCTCACCCTGAGTTCTCTTTTTATATGCCAGGCCCTGGCTGCGGATACCCTAAAGTTAGGGCTGGCAGGACCCCTTACCGGCTCCCAGAGTGCCATCGGCGAGCAGGTAAAAAATGGAGCTACCATTGCCATGGAGGAATGGAATGAAAAGGGAGGTGTCCTTGGAAAAAAGGTCGAGATCGTCTGGGGGGATGACCAGGCGGACCCGAAGCAGGCGGTCTCTGTAGCCAACAAGTTTGTCAATGAAGGCGTGTTAGGAGTTGTCGGTCACGTTAATTCGAGTTGTTCCATCCCCGCCTCAACCATTTACACCAGGGCGGATATTGTGCACATTACGCCGTCCTCCACCAACCCCCAACTTACAGAGCTCGGCTCGAAAACCGCGTTTCGGGTTTGTGGTCGGGACGACCAGCAGGGGAGCATTGCAGCAGATTTTATTGTAAATTTCCTAAGGAAAACCAAAGTGGCCGTCTTCCACGATAAGACCACCTACGGTCAGGGTTTGGCCGATGAGGTCGTCAAAAGGCTAAAGCACCTTGGCATTGAGCCGGTCTTCTACACGGGTATTGTCCAAGGGGACAAAGATTATACAGCGGTTTTAACCGCCGCCAGGCAAAAAGGCCCTGAAGTTCTCTACTTCGGGGGGACTTATCCTGAAGCGATCCTGCTGGCCAGGCAGTCCAAGGATCTGGGGTTAAATACCATTTTTATGGGCGGGGACGGTCTGTTTGTCCCGGAATTTATCGAAGGCGCGGGTCCTGCTGCCGAAGGCGCGTATATGAGTTTCTTCTCAGATCCTGAAAGGATCCCGGAAGCCCAGCCTTTCCTCAAAAAATTCAGGGAAAAGTTCCCACAAACCAAAGAAGTAGGAGGTTTCACCGTCTACAGTTATGCAGCTACAAATATCCTCCTGCAAGCCATCCAGGCTACGGGCAGTACGGATGGAAAAAAATTAGCAGATTATATCCATAACACCAAGTTTGACACCGCCTTAGGTCCGGTTCAGTTTGATGAAAAAGGGGACGTTCTACAACCTTTCTTCGTATTCTGGCAGGTGAAGAATGGGAAGTTCATACAGGTTCAAGAGCTCAGGAGGGGATGAAAAGGGCCTCTTGTCCCCCCCCTCCCTTGCGGAGCGAGGGGAGGTCGGGCCGGTTTTTAGGGGCAGGGTCTCTGGGACCTAACCCCCTCCCCCCGGCCCCTCTCCCACAAGGGGAGAGGGGGGGATGCGCGCCAGGATCAGGAGGAAAGGAGTTGTAAATACAGGAGAAATCCCCCCCACCCCCCTTTCGTAAAGGAGGGAATTCCTGGCCTGGCCCCCCTTTCGTAAAGGGGGGGGATTTTTTCCTCGTTCCCAGGCAGAGCCTGGGAACGAGGGAGTCCGGGCAGTTCTGTTTTTTAACCGGGCGCGTAGGCCCCCACCCCCCTTTTCAAGGGGGGTGGGGGGATTTTTTCTTCTCCTGGCGCTTATGCCCCCTCCCCCCTCCCCGACGCGGGAAGGGGGGAGGGGGCAGGTCCAAGAAAGATAGCCTTGAAAGCGAGATGGGGGCTTCCTATAAACGTCCGGCTGGTAGGTGGATGGGGTTGGCAGGTCCCTTCTAGGGACGAGGCTCCGGCGTAGAAGTAAATTTCACCGCGGTCCCGTATGCAAGGATTTCGGCGGCTCCCGTCGTTATGTGCGAGGTTGAAAATCGGACCCCGATGACGGCGTCAGCCCCTAGACCTCTGGCATTGGCCTCTAGCCGCCTCAGCACTTCCTGGACCGCCTGCTCGAGCAAGGCAGAGTAAGGACGGAGTTCCCCGCCGGCCAGGTTTTTTACACCGGCCAGGGTATCTCTGACTACGGAGGCCGAGAGCACTATGACCGCCGTCACGATCCCCAGGACATAGCAAGGCCGATTAATGTTCTCGCAGGTGGTCAGAGTCATCGGCGTCCGTCTTTTTATCCTCGATCATCAACGGAAAATTTCGCTTTCCTTTGACGATCAAAGGCTCCTCGGGTTCTACCTCAATAACAGGAGATCTTGGTCCGGAAGGTTCCGGCTTTTTACGCCTCAACAGGAGATGAACCATCAAAGCCGGCATCAGGAGCAAGATGAGAAAAGATCCTCCAAGGATGAGCAGGAACAGGACCCCGCTAGCCAGACCTGTCCACCGATGGAACTCATGGAGACCCCATGCCAGGGAGATGGCGGTGTTCTCCCCTACACCGAGAGGTAGGCGGGACAAATATCCTTCCTGGGCGCTTCGAACCACCGGGGCTATCCCGCTGAGATACTCCGGGTGACAATTTACAAGGGAGGTATGGGCCAGCAGCCACTCGGCTGTCCTCCAGTAGCCTGCGCTTAATCGGGAGGGATCCTCGTGCAAACACTTCCAGAAGTCGAACCCGCGATGACCGTACCTCAAATAAGCCCCAACGATCCCCGCGCTATAGCCACTGACCAGTTTTAGCCCTTCCTCCCGACCGAACTCCTTAAAGAACCGATCGATTTCTTCGGGGTCCCCTTGCTTTAGAAGCTCTTCAAAGGGTCCGGTCCCTATCTCCAGCAGGACGTAAAAGAGGTGCTGGGACGTATCCAGGAAGGCACCGTACTTCCTGAGGGAAGCCGGCGCCTGCTCCCCCTCTGACCGGATAAAATCGAACACGCCAGAAATAAGCGCGGGATCTTTCCGAGAAAGGGCCGAGAGGAGAGATTCTTCTCGTCCGATCAGGCTGACGATAGCCGGACGAATCTCATGGATGGGAAACTGGGGGGCGAGCCACCGGGCTATAAAATAACCCCGTCGGACCGATTCATCCGCCTGGCCATATTTTTTAATAAACCTTTCTGCTTCAGAGATCTCAAATTGAGGATCTCGCCCCGGCAGCAGGAACAGATCGGCCACCTCTTTGCCCAGGCGATCCAGGATCTGGGGGAGTTGTTTATACGCGATGGCCAGGCGGCAGAAGGGGTCCTGGTATTTCTGGACCAGCTCCCTGAGCAAATCCCGATCCTGGAAGTGTAAGATGACCGTAAATTTATCCCGCATGGTAAACCCAGTGCAGCCGTACCCGTAAACCTCTGCGAGCCATCCCAGGTAAATATTTCGGTCCTGCGGGGAGTACTCTTTTAAAAACTCCTCGGCATCGAGCGATTGAAGCTGAGCCAGACGGCCCCGTAGCTCTGCGCTTAAAGCCCCTTTAATTCGCTGGATCTCTTCCTGAAAGGCCTGGATGAACTCCGCGTAAAAGGGGTCGGTCAATTGATGGGCCGATACGGCTCCGATCTCCTTAAAAACCAGGTCTAGCTCCTCGTCCATGGCTTTGACGATGCCATCGGTCACCTGATCCTTATAGGTATAAAGATCTATGCCGAAACCGCCTAAAAGGAGGAGGGCATCGATCACCCACCCCAGTTCTCCCAGATACTTGAAGGGGGATGTGGCCACTTTGCGGGCCACATTGGTCGCGAGCTTTTCCATGATAACCCCGGGTCCAAATCTTCTGACCAGAATTTCTCCCACTTTCTTCAAAATAAAAGCCTCCAACCCAAGCTGGGTGTAGGTCAGGTGAATATCTATCTGGTCTCGGTGGATCTCCGGGCTCTTAACTTCGATCTCCGGAATCTGCCAGAGCCTGGGGTTCAGTTCCTGCGCCAGGGTTTCCCGGACCAGGTGACTCGGATATTGGCGCTCCAGGGTATCCTGGATAAGTCCGCGAATTTTTACCAATTCCTGCTCCAGGAGGCCCCTATAAAGTTCCTGGAATTCCTGAGATTGATTTACGGCTCTCAGAAGCCCATCAATCTGGTGTTTGATATAATCCTCCGGAAAGAGGGCGGCTGTGATATCCCGGATCTGTTCTTCTCGGTCGGTCATGCTTTGCATCCGCTGCCAGAAGCCTTGGTTATTTTTATAAGCCTCCGCGCGATTCCGAATCTCCTGACGGATGCTCTCCCTGAAGGGCTCCATTTTGACCTGGATGAGGGATTGAATTTTGAGGGAGATCTCCTTTTTAATCTCGCCTTCGCGGTCCGATAACTCAGCCGCCCGCTCGATGGTTTCTATAAGCTCCCTGAACCTCTCTTGCTCGCGCAGTTGGGACAATTGGGAGGCTATAGGCGAGGCGGAGGCTCCAGCCGCTCTACCCTGACCGGACTCCTCTCCCTTTACCTCGGGGATTCCCAGGACCAAGGTTCCCAAGATCCACAAGCGGAGTAATCTCAGAGTTACGCTCATAGGATAAGATTACATTGTGTGGAACTTAATTGCAAGTAAAGGAATTTGATTTTAGCAGAACCGGAGAAACAGGTCGTGAAGGATGGAATGAAGGGGCAAGCCACCGCCGATCAGGGGACGGCAGCCAGGATTGTAAAAAAATAAGATCGTAAAAAAAAACCGAACAGAAGGAAGTATGAAGCATTTGGACTGGACGAGGAGGGATCGGTATTAGGGTGTTTATCCAGGGTATGATGTTCACCTTTTTCCTTACTGTTCGGTTCTACAATCGTCGAGCCGTTCCAGGTCAAATTTATCTGACTTTACGAGGGGGGCTCTTTTTCCACCCTGAGTTCATTCTGAATAGCCCTAACTCCATTGACGCGAGCCAATCGGGCGGCTTCTGTACTTAGCTCGTAAGTTTCTACGGCCCCGGTCAGGGTGACGATTCCATCTTTCACAGCGACATTAACCTTGTCGAAGGCGGGGTTCTCCGCGAGCCTTTTCTCAACGGCTGCCTGAATACTCTCATCCTTATCTGCCGTAAACTCCCGTCTCGCCGTCTCGGAGACCACAAGATCATTTACGACGCCTACTTTTCCTTCGATCCCATGAGTGATCTCTTCGGCGCGCCGTTTCTCATTTTCACTGGAGACAGTGCCTTTAAGGTAAATAACCCCGTTCTTCGTATCCACGTTGATGTCGAACGCACTCACATCCGGGTTAGCCAAGAGCGCCATCTTGGTTTTGAAAGTTAGCCACCAATCCGGTCGCGGTTTCCCCGCCGGCTCAACTCGGGTTTCCCCGGTGGGGGCTGCCGTCTGGGCAGGAGGGTTGCCCTGAACGGTCCCTTCACGGGGGCGATCCGGATCTTTGGCGGGTTCCCTCGCTTCCATCCAAGGCCCTACAGATAGCTGGGAAACCAGAATACCTATTACAAATAGAGGTAAAAATACTTTGGGTAAAAAAGTAAGTACTTTCATATATCTCCTATATAACTCCTGGTTCCAGGACTCAGGTCTCTTCGCAAATTAGAAACCTGAGGCCAACTCTTTGAGTCCACTCCTTAACTGGTAGTTCTTTCTAGCTGTTTGACGTCTATCTTCTGACCAACGCTAAGTGGCTTGCCCCCCGTTCCCTGTACCGAAGGTTCCAGCTCTTCGTTTTCCCTAGATTCTAGCGGCTCCAATAACCTTTGGCCTCTTCCATCTCAACCTGCTTATCGGCTTCATCCTTGGTCCGATCCTGGGACCTGGGAGCCTCCTCAGTTCGATGAGCTTCCTTTCCTTCCTCGGCTTGTCGAAGCTCCTCCCGTCCCCTTTCCGACATCCCCTCGGCCATCTCTCGCCGTTCGTTTTCTTCCCCTTCGCCTTGCTCCCCCGCTGCGCCACCGATCCTGGCCATCGCCGGATCGATGCCTACCACCTTTCGGGATTCTCCGAGATCCTCTCCGCCGCCGGCCCACCCATAACTTTCGCCCTCCCGCTGGAGCTCGTTAAAGCCCTTATGGCTTCCCGGGGTAACCTTGCCGGCCTCTCTTTCCATCGCGCGGACTTCTTCCGGTTGGCCCCTCTCCGACATGCCTTCGGCTATTTCCTGTTGAGCCTTTTCCTCTTCTTGCGCCGAAACAGCTCTCTCTTCAACGACTTCGGCCCTTTCCGGTTGCTCTTCTCGATCTAGCTCGATCTCCAGGGTCGACCCGTCTTCTTTCTCCAGCTTTAAAACCATTTTCTCCCTGTCTTCCCCTTCGGCCGCTCCAGACCCTCCCATACCTTCGGCGGTTTCTTTCCGCCCTTCCCCCTGTTCCCGGCTGAGTCGCTTTTCTTGCCGTTCAATGGCTTCCAGAGCCGTCTTTCTATTTTTATGGCTCTTCTCGTAGGCCTTAATCCGTCCCAATTCTTCTCTGGAGAGGGAGCTGAGCTGTTTGGCAAGGTCCCCTACTTTTAACTTAGGATAGTTTTTGATAGGCAGGGCCTCCGCTTCCCCTTGTGCCTCTTGCGGATATCTGTTTTTACTTTCCTTTGGATGTTCCCCCGCCGACTTTCGGCTTCTCCCTTTGTTCTCGTGATCGGTGCTCCCGGAGCTCCCGGATCTCTCCACCCCCCGGTAAGACTTTTCGCTTCCAGGACCTTCCCGTGGATCCTCCCTCAGGCGCGCCTCCTGACGTTCTATAGCCTCCAGAGCCGTTTTTCGATTCTTGTTCCTCTTCTCGTATTCCTTAATTTCCTTAAGTTCCTTTTTTGAAAGGGGTTTCAGTTTTTGGATCAGCTGACCGACGGACAATCGGTCGTATTCCTTAATAGGCAGAGGGTGGGTTGAGGTATCACCTTTTGCCTCTTTGGTCTCGTTCAATTCCCGCCGCTGTTTATTCACAATACGGGCCGCAACTTCTTTCTCTCTCCCTTTATACCTCCCTTCCTTCTTAAACTCATCTTTCAACTCTTCGTATTCTCGCTCTCGTTTTGCACTCCATACACCCCTCGGCATAAAAAGACCTCCTTTATTCAAGAACTCTTAGCAAAGAGGCGTCAACCTCAGGATGAATACCTTCTTTACTGACAATTTATCGATTGCAATTCTGGTACCAGCCCGTCCCTTTGCCGTTCCGACCGCCCTCCCCTTTCCGTCTGAGGATGAAAGGTCCCCGTCGGGATCCCCATTTTTTTGTACTTCTTGGGAACGAGCGGGTACTTGTGATAAGGGTTCTTTAGAGGCATTGCCGGTTAGGTATATTTTTACCCCTGATCGGGGAAGCTAAGACAGGAAAGCCCAGAAATCCGAAAGGGTGGAGACTTACCCCGAGAGGGGTCCGGCTCATCGAAAGAAGGTTTTAAACGAAAGACCGTCTCAAAGGAATTGAACAGGTCGAGATATTGCTCTAAGAGCCGTGTCATTAAAAAGCGTTCACGGACCGTTTCCCTGGCCTTTTGCCCCATCTGCCTCCGCAAATCCCGGTCCTTGACCAGTTGTACGATCCTTCTCGCCGCTTCTTCAACAGAAGAGACCAGGAAGCCGTTCACGCCGTCCTGGATCTGGTAGCGAATGCCTCCCACGTTCCCTCCAATGACCGGCGTTCCTTTCCACATGGCTTCCGTGACCGTCAGGCCGAAACCCTCCCGAAGCGACTTTTGCAAAACGACCGTAGCCCGGCTCTGTAGCGCATTGACCAGGGCGGTATCCTCGCGGGATAGAATGATAATACGTTCTTCCTGGGAGCCCAGCAAGGATTCGAACACCGTCTGGCCTTCCGGATCATCGGTAGCGACATTGCCGAGGAGCACAAGGGTGCCCTCCACTTCCTGTCTGGCCAGTTTGAAGGCCTGGATGACCCCTTCCGGATCCTTCCAGCGATCAAACCGGGAAATCTGAACCACCAGGGGAAGGTCGGTCGGAATCCGGTAGTACTTTAGACGCTCCTCTATTTCGGCTTCGCTGAGTCTCCCGCTCTTGATGGTGAAGGGATCGATCGCCGGCATGAAGAACACCTGCGGCCCCTGGAGGGGTTGGGCATAGTCCTTAATGCTGAGGATGCACGCATCATACTTTTCTATAAACGTCGTCAGGTACCCCCAGAGCTCCCTGTTAGGGTTCGACAGATCGATGTGACAACGCCAAATCCAGGGGCCCCGCTTCCGATAATGGTTGATCAACGGAAGGGGTTGCGGATCATGGACGATAACAAAATCGTGGTTCAGATTGTTTCGAATTGAATTTTCATAAATCACCTGCTCGTAAATCTGTTTCTTTTGATCGGTCAGATTGATCTCTCCACCTTGCAAGGCATTATGCATCTTCTTAGTAATGCTGAAGAAATCCGGGCGTCCGAGGATCGCCCTCCATTCCGTCTTGATCCCTACACTGTTCATGAGAAGCGTCAGCGATGTCAGCAGTTCCGCTACCCCTCCTCCATAAAAGGTTGAATTTACGTGAACCACGTGAAGATCCCTGAGCGGCTCCGCCTTTCTTTTGATCCGTTGGATCGTCTCTGATCCGACGAAGGGCTCATAATCTTCAAGCTGGGTAATTTTTTGATGTAGAGCCATAATCTTTTTGTTCAAGCTTCGCTTCCAGGCCTTGCTACGATGGGATTGACCTAAACCGGAATGCGAGGAGTAAAAATCTACCCCTGTCCCCACCCGCACTTATCACCGCTAAGGAAGCGCTGATAGTCGCATATTGGGGGGGTCGCCAGGTTGAAAGTTCTGCAAATATATACGCCGAATCTTGGGGATTTTCATCGATGCAGAAGCACAGGACAATCTGCGTACCGGACAACGTTTTGGGTCGTACTTCCCAGGAGCAATTCCCGGAGTCTGCTTTTACCAAAAGCGCCCATCACGATAAGATCAATAGCTTCTCTTACGGCCACCGAGCGTAGGGTATCCGCCGGATTTCCTTCTTCCACAAGGATTTCTGGCTGTAGTTCATAAGCCTGGAGGTAAGTTTCCGCTTCCCGTCCAATTTTTCGGCCTTCTTCCTGGGAATCTGCAACCACCAGGACCTTCAGCTTAAACTTTCCGACGGCTCCCAAATAAGCGGCCAGTTGAAGGGCCCGGCTTGCTGCTTCGCTGCCATCATACGCCATCAGCAGGTGTCTGATCTCCTTATATGACTGAGGAGCGACCATAACCGGTCTGATCGAGTTTCTGATGACCTCGGCGGCGACCGGGCCAAGGGGCTCTTCTGAGACCCCCATCTCCTCGGAAGCCCCTCTCTTTCCCAAGACGACCAAATCCGCGGCTCTTCCCCTTTCACAAATAGTTGGTCCTACCAACCCCGTTTCTAGAATCGTGCTCCCCCGCCGAACTCCTGCCATATCGCAGAGATCTTCAAAAGTTTTGAGCATAGACTCCCCCTTTTCGACCCATTCTTTTTGAAGTTCTAGATTGGGAACAAGTCCTATATTGACGCCGCCTATCGGGAGGGCTTCACCGGCGAGGGGAGGAGTCGAAGGTTGGAGGAGAGTCTGGATATCTATAACAAATAAACCGTCCACTCTGGCCTGATCTAACCGGCTCAACGAGATAGCATATCTCAACGCCGCCCTCGCATGCTCGGACCCATCAAAGGGCACTAAAATACTTTTAATCATGACGTCTTACCTCCTAAGCCCGCGTAGAAGCGAGGCAGCCCCGGCTCAGTTACTAAGCAATATCCCCAACCCTCACCTGAGAGCGCCTTACCCCTACTTTGATAAAATTTAGTACAAGAAGCATACCATGCCCCATATGAGTCAAATTTGTACGAATAGGTAAATGTGGCATCAGAAATGCACTCTTTGGGGTTCAGTCAAATTTAATTAACGGAGGTGAATATAGGAGGAATTTTCTATGGCTACAAGGACCCCAGAAACAGAAAACAGGCGGGAGATAGAAAACAAGCGCGGGTTCAAGCTTTTTAAGATAGCCGGGATTCAGATTACACTGGACTATTCCTGGTTTATCATATTCGTCTTGGTGGTCTGGAGCCTTTCAGCGGGTTACTTCCCCCGCTATTACCCGGGTCAGAGCACGCAGACTTACTGGATTGCCGGGCTTATCGCCGCATTTTTCTTTTTTGCTTCCGTGTTGATCCATGAGCTTTCTCATTCTCTCATGGCTATACATGCCGGCATTAAGATCCCCGACATCACCCTCTTTATTTTTGGCGGGGTTTCCCGGCTCTCTGAAGAGGCGAAAGATCCCAAAACGGAATTAAAAATTGCTCTGGTTGGGCCCCTGAGCAGTTTTGCCCTCGCCCTCATTTTCTGGACGCTTAAGAATAGCCTGGAGGGAACTCAACCCTCCCTGATGGTAGTTATTTTTGATTATCTGGCCTGGATCAACGTAGCTCTTGGGATCTTTAATCTGGTCCCTGGGTTCCCTCTAGACGGAGGGCGCGTTTTACGGGCCCTTTGGTGGTGGAGGACCGGCTCCCTGACCCGGGCGACCAAGGTAGCTTCGGATATAGGGAAGGGATTTGCCCTGGCGCTGATGATCCTGGGCGGATTTCAAATCTTTGCAGGCGCCCTGATCGGAGGCCTCTGGTTTATTTTTATCGGAATGTTCCTCCGAGGAGTGGCCGAGAGCGGTTACCAGGAATTGGTGCTGAGGCAATCCCTGGAAGGCGTCCAGGTTCAGGAAGTCATGATCCAGGACGCGGTCACGGTCCCCCCCCAGCTATCCCTTCGCCAGTTGATTACCGAATACTTCCTCCGGTACGGGTACCGAGGATTTCCGGTGGTTCAAGATGGAAAAGTCCTTGGCGTGGTCTCTGTGGCTAACGTGAAGGGCATCCCGGAAGAGGAGCAGGGAATTAAAACCGTCGGGGAGGTGATGACCCCCTTAAGCGATAGACTTCTAATTGCCCCCGAGGCCTCTCTGACAGAGGCTTTAAAAAAGATGGTTCAGGAAGATGTGGGTCGCCTTCTGGTCATGCGAGGGGATCAGATGATTGGAATGATCACTAAAACTGGGCTGCTTCGCTTTCTCGAGATCAAGAACATTCTCGAGAGGTAGTTGTGTTGAGGGTTATCGCAGGCTTGTAGATCCCTATGGGATAAAGGCATTAAAGAAGTCTACGGGTTTACGTCTGCTTACATCTGTACCCTCTGAGGATAATTTCCACGCTGGATCTATTGGCTAGGATAAAACCAGCTCTAACTTATAATGTATCTCATCTAAGGAGCGTTGAAATGGTAAAACGATCAAAAAAACCTAAACTTAAACTTTCAGAAAGAATGACCTTGACAAGCCCTCTTCAAGCCTATTTCAGGAAGATTGGTAACATCCCCATCACGACCCGTCAAGAAGAAACAGAGCTAGGCAAACGCATCCAGCATGGAGAGGAAGAGGCGCTTAATCGGCTTGTGGAGGGAAACCTGAAGTTTGTGGTTAATATTGCGCAGCAATATCAAGGATGCGGGTTAGATTTATTGGATCTTATCAATGAGGGTAACCTCGGGCTGATCGAAGCCGCTAAAAGGTTTGATCCCTCCAAGGGAGTTAAATTTATCTCTTACGCCGTCTGGTGGATCCGGCAGGCGATCATGCAAGCCCTGGCAGAGCAGGGGAGCATCATCCGGATCCCCATGAGACAGGCCGACCTGATTATTAAGCTGGGCCGGGTTTATAAAGATCTCATGCAGGAGAAGGTGGCCGACTCTCCCAGCGTAGAAGATTTGGCAAAGCGGCTAAACGTTTCGGTCAAAAAGGTCGAGGCTTTATTAGGATTATCCTGGGGACCTCTTTCTCTGGATACGCCTATTTCCGAGAACGAAGGGACCACTTTCGTGGATACCATCCGGGTAAAAACCCATCCCTCCCCAGAGCAGTGGGCCATCAAAGGGTCCCTCATCGAGGAGCTCAAAGAGCTGCTCAGCGGATTAGATCCGAGAGAGGAAACGATCTTGAGACTCAGGTATGGAATCAACGGGGGAAACCCTATGACTCTGGCTCAAATAGGCAAAAAACTTAATCTGAGCAGGGAACGGGTTCGACAGCTTGAGAAGAGAGCGAAGGAACGGTTGAAGAAAAGAGCCGTCACCCGGAGCTTAGAGGATTACCTGAATTAAGCTCCGTCTGCGGTCGATGCTTTTTCGAGAGGAAATCCCGAGTCCCAAGGATACCGGGTTTCTAACCCCGGGGAGCTCCCCCGGGAGAAGTGGGAGGGCAGAATCAAAAAAAGGGGCTTGAAGCCCCTTTCAGACCGGAGAAGAGACTTTAACCTTAAAACAGGTCCTGGAATTTCCTCTTCATCCCTTCGTAGGCCCCCTCTAAATCCTTCCACATATGGTTCATCCGGTCCTTAAAATCTTCCCACATCTCTTCCCCCTTTTGATGCCGCATCTCCTGGTATTTTTGCTTTGTCTCCTCCCATTTCCTCTCCAGGTCGTTCACGCTGTCCTCGTACGCTATTTTCGCATCGGCTTTAATCCCCTTCGCCTTAGCCTTGAGCTCTTGAATTTTTGCATCCCATTCCTCCAACTTCGCATCCCACTTCTCCTCGTAAGCGGTTCTCTCTTTCTCGTACATAATTCATCCTCCTTATAAATTAAGGTTAACAGGTTATCCTCCACGGTTCTTCGTAACTACCTAGGCCTGCTTTCGCTGGATCCCGGACCGGGCCTTTCACCGGATTTACTAGGAGGGGGAGGAGGGGGGGGCGGCGGGTTTGTCGGTTCCGCCTCCCCTCCTCGAAGCTTCTCTCCAACTTTCTGCATGGCCCTGCCGGTCCGCCTGAGAGCTTCCGACCCCACTTCCTTACCGGTTTCAATCGCCTCTTCCGCCTTCTGCTGAACTTTTTCTGTATCAATGGTGATGGTCACCCGATCCTGGTTCTGCCGGACATAAATGATGCCGGCTGCGATCATAATGAGTAAAATAATTAGGAGCACTAAAAGAACTCTCATAGAAACCTTTTCTTTATCCTGCGGTTCCACAGATGGACCCAGATAAACGTCCGGGTTTATCTGTCTAACCTGGGGACTAAACGATCACCGATTTCAAATTCAAGGAACCTGGTACGGGAGAGCCGCTCAACCCTGGGAAGGTTAAAAACCTTTCCCCAGCGGTCTCCTCGCCTATTTCATCTGTTTCAGCAAGACTTGTACCAGGGGCCCCTCGTTTAGGCGATGGCAAATATATTGAATGGTAGATCTAATGGGAGAATCTTAGGGCCTCTGCGCCGGCAAACTCACATAAGTAGGTAAAATTAAAAGATCTTATCCTTGTCTAAAACGTTAGACATGGTTTATTATTAAATTAAGTAAAACTCAGAGTTTCAGGGTGTGGCTATGATTATTTTAAAAAGTAGAAAATGGATTATGACCCTCGTAGCCGGACTTCTGGGGTTAGTTTTAGATATACTTCCTATCCAGTCCTTTGAGGGGGCTCAATGGCTCCTGGGGAGCGTTCCGGCGCTCGGGGTTCTGATTATCTACGGCCTATTCCCCGGATTTCTCGCGGCTCTACCGGCTGCCGGTTACTTTATGTTCCTACAGGGACGCCTCCCAGGGCTGGTAGTTTTTACCTTGGAGGCTGCGGCGGTTGGCGCCCTCCTTTACAAATGGGAAAAGGTTTATCAGAGGCTGGAAGAAAAACATACCAAACTGACGCTTCTGACGGAGAACCTCCGGGCGCTCAATGCCATAACGACCGATATATCCTGTAACTTGAACCTGGATTTATGCCTTAAGACTATCACCGAGGCCCTGGTAAAAAAATACGGAGCCGCTCTGGCAAGGATCTGGTTAATTAAAAAGGGGGACCTTTGCGAGGATTGCTACCTGGCGGAGGATTGCCCGGACAAACAGCTCTGCCTCCATCTGAAGGCCAGTTCCAGGGCTATTCCCTCGGCAACCCCAGGACGGACTTCAAAAGAGCAGATGGGGGGTGGGGGCCAGGAACTTGAGGAGAGCTCACCTTCGGCCACCATCCATTCTAAGGATAGGAGGATTCCGGTGGGTGCTTTTATAGCCGGAAGGGTCGCCTGCAATAAGCGACCTTTTATCTCCTATAATCCCGCCAACGACGAGAAGCCTCCCCTTAATGCCTGGATTCAAGAGGCGGGGATCAAATTTTTTGCCGCGTACCCTTTGATCTATAGGGAAACCTTGATCGGAGTACTAGGGGTTTACACCTATGAGGAGTTATCAGAGGGGGCCCTGGAGGTCCTTGAGTTCTTTTCCAAGCATGCCGCGGTGGCTATTAATGACGCCATACTCTATGAAAACATGGAAGAGATGGTAAAAGCGAAGACGGAAGAGCTAGAGCGGAAGAACGCGGAACTCGAGGCCGTCAACAGGATGAAGGATGAGTTTCTGGCGAACATGTCCCATGAGCTGAGAACGCCCCTGAGTTCTATCATGGCGCTTTCTCAACTCTTGATGATCAACAAGGATCTGGATGAGGCGCAGAGGAAACGCGCCGAGGTTATTTACCGAAATGGCTCGGAGCTCCTGAACATTATCAACGATATCTTAGACTTATCCAAGATAGAAGCCAAAAGGATGGAACTTCACTACGCGGCCCACCGGGTCAGTGCGATCATCAGTGAGATTTTACAAATGATTTTGCCGGTCGTGGAGGAGCGAAAAAAGGAGCTCACGAAGCTAGAGGCCCGAGACCGGAGGCCGGAGGTCGATCAGGACTCCCCGGCTTTTCCCAAAAAGGCCCTCCTGAACTTCAAAGTAGATCTGGATCCCGATATTCCTACGGCGATCTTCACCGATGCCGGGGCTCTCAGAAGAATTGTCATGAACCTCCTGAGCAACGCCTTGAAGTTTACGGAAAGAGGAGAAATTGCCCTGAAGGTGGACGTCGCTTCGAATTTAGAGCTTCCGAGCTCTGAAGGAGCGGATGAAACCAAAACCCCCCAAGACTCAAACCCCCGGACCCGCCTTTTTCCGGATAAGGAATATTTAAGGGTCTCCGTCTCAGATACGGGGATCGGGATCGATAAGAGGTATCAAGAGCTCATATTTGAAGGGTTTCGGCAGGTCGACTCCTCCATGCAGCGGAAGTATAAGGGCACCGGATTGGGCCTGACCATCTCAAGAAAGTTAGTCCGCATGCTGGGAGGAGACCTGACGGTGAGGAGCGCGCCGGGGGAGGGGTCCACCTTTACCCTGATCGTTCCCATGAGACGGGCCTTGATTCCTGAAGAGATTTTGAAAACCCTGGAAGAGCAGGAGAGGGCCGTTCGAGATGAGTTGAAGGCGGCTGCCTCCAGACTGGTTCTGCTGGTGGAGGATGATCCCTCTAATCAATTCTCGACCCGGGAAGTCCTGGAACAGGCGGGATACCAGGTGGCCGTTGCCTGCGATGGCCAGGAAGGGATCGATGAAGCCCCCAGGCTCCGACCCGACGTGATCCTGATGAATCTGTCTATGCCGGTTAAGGATGGGCTGGAGGCGACTCGAGAGCTCAGAGAAATGCGGGAGCTCGATAAAACGCCCATTATCATTATGACGGCAAATCTTGTGAAAGAGGAAGATGCAAGGAAATTCTTAGAGGCCGGTTGCGATGATTATATTACAAAACCCCTGGACAATAACCTTCTGATAGAAAAAATCATGAGAATGTTGGGAGACATCGTATGACGGCGAAGGTTTTGATCGTAGATGATGAACTTGATAACATCTTCTCTCTAGAATCCGTCCTCAAGGAGGACCGCTACGAGATCTCTTATACCACCAAGAGCGTTGAAGCGACAGCCCTGGCCTTAGAAAAGAAGCCCGATGTGATCCTGCTGGATATCCACATGCCAAGGCTAAACGGCTTCGATCTCTGTAAACAACTGAAAGCCCTGGAGGAGACTAAAAATATCCCGATCTTGTTTATCACCGCCCGCTATAAACACACGGAAAGCCTGGTGAAGGGATTGGAGGTGGGTGGGACCGACTATATCGTTAAACCTTTTGATAGCAACGAATTGAGGGCCAGGGTGAGGGTTTTGGTCCGGCTGAAAGAGCAGATCGAACAGGTCGCCGAGCTAAAAAAGAAGACCTTTTCTAAGGAACTATGCCTGACCCTCAAATACGAGATGGCCCACGCGCTCCAGGTCATCCGGGATGCCATCGTAGACCTCTCAGAAGAAGTTAAAGAACATTCCTACGCAGCCAGCAGGGTGATGGTGATTCAAGATCAAATAGGACGGATTCAAAACGTCTTAGATAAACTAGGGAAAGGAGAATGATGGCAACCATATTAATTTTGGATGATAACCGATATAATATTTTCGCCGTTGAGCAGGTTCTCAAAGAAGAGGGCTACGAGGTCCTCAGCGCAGAGACAGGAATGGCAGGGCTTCAAATTGCAGTGGAAAAAACCCCCGACGTAATTCTCCTGGACGTTCATATGCCTCGATTGAACGGCTTTGAGATCTGCCGAAAGCTTAAAGAACAAGAGCTCACCAGGGATATTCCGGTTCTATTTATGACGGCCATCTATAAAGATACCCAGAGCCTGGTCAAGGGATTAGAAGTAGGAGGGGAGGACTATATTACCATTCCCTTTGAGCCCCAAGAATTGAAAGCGCGGGTGAAGGTGCTGGTTCGCTTGAAGCATAGCATCGATCAGCTCAATCAGAAAAACGAGGAATTGACCCGGCTTAACAAGGAGTTGATCCGCGCAAATAACTTCATGAATAGTATCATGGACTGGTCCAACTACGCTATCTGTATCGGCGATCTGAGCGGTAAAATTCTCAACTTTAATGAGGGCATCCAGAAAATCTTCGGGTACTCTCTCTCCGAGATTAAGGGATCTCCCATCGAGATCCTCTTTCCCCCTTCCTACCGAAGGACGGGGAAGGTCGAGAAGATTCTGGAAACCACCCTGGCTCAGGGGCGATACGAGGGAGAGGTAGAAAACATGAGGCGGGATGGGGCGGTCTTTCCGGTCTGGACCAGCGTAACCCTCCGAAGGGATGAAGAGGGAAACCCGATGGGTTTCGTAAGCATCTCCCGAGATATCTCCCGAGAAAAAGAAATGGAGTCCATGATTCAACGGCAACATGAGGAGATCCAGGCCCTACGGAACAAGTATAATTTCGAGGAAATTATCGGTAATAGCGAAAAAATGATCGAGATCCTCAAAATTGTAGAACAGCTCTCCAATTCTACCGATAATACCTCTGTGCTGATCCTGGGAGAGAGCGGGACCGGCAAGGAGTTGATCGCAAGGGCTATCCATCATAACAGCCGGCGCAAGCAAAAACCCTTTGTCACCCTTAACTGTTCGGCCCTTCCCGAGAGTTTGATCGAAAGCGAGCTTTTTGGCTATGAAAAGGGGGCTTTTACCGGGGCCTCTCTCCGAAAAATAGGGCTCATCGAGGCGGCTAATGGGGGAACTCTGTTCCTGGATGAAATCGGAGACATGTCCCCCATGGCCCAGGTCAAGCTTCTTCGCGTCCTTCAAGAGGGGGAGCTGAGGAGGATCGGTGGAAACACCAGTATCAACGTAGATGTCCGGTTTATAGCCGCCTCGAATAAGGACTTAGATGAGCTGGTCAAAGAAGGAAAATTCCGGGAAGATCTCTTTTATCGGCTGAACGTCATTAAGATTGAAATGCCTCCCCTGCGGGAGCGACGAGAGGATATCCCTCTGCTGGTCGATCACTTTATCAAGGAATTCTCCAAAAAAACGGGGAAGAAAATAAGGGAGATCTCCCCGGAGGCCCTGAATTTACTTATTAATTATAAATGGCTTGGCAATGTCCGGCAGCTCAGAAATGTGATCGAAGCCGCCGTGGTTATGGCTAAAAAGGAGGTGATCACCACTTGCGATCTGCCGGTGGCCTTGAAGAGTTTACCTGAATTACCTGAGGAAGGACTCCCGGTGGAAAAACCCCCGGCTTCCCACGAGGACTTTATCCCGTTTAAATTGGGGACCCCTCTCCATAAAATGGAGAAGCTGGCCGTCGAGGAAGCCCTCAGAAAAACTCCTACGAAGGTGGAGGCGGCTAAGTTACTTGGGATAACCCGGCACGGGTTGGATCGCCGGATTAAGAAGTACGGGATCCAGCTCTAAGAGGGCCCTCGCCCGATTTAGAGCGTGGCGCTCGATTTCGAGCGTAGGGTAAGTCTCGAAGTTGTAAGGAGATACCGTTGAACCCGAGTTGTATGGGCGAAATCGCGCACCTCCAAGTCCGGAAAGAAATACCCCCTCTACCAAAGGGGGAGGAGCAGGTTCCCATTTTGGAAAATCTCCCCGGCTCCTCCCTCTTCCCAAAGGGGGGGGGGGGGGTAAATTTTAACTCCCCCCCCCTATTGAACTAGCTGGGGGGAGGCTCCGATTCAGGTTTTCGCTGCGCTTCCTGGGTCTCCTCTTCAAATCCAGGGATTACCTCCCGCTGGGGGCCCTGGGTGGGGATCTCCTGGTCCTGCCACGCGTCTTCATCCAGGTCCAACGTTTCCTCCGTTCTGATATCTTCCGGCGCCTCT
>Ga0073934_10002763_pt1 | contig 34895 bp, 32 predicted proteins | sample LarsenN4metaG_FD_76834 | JGI IMG/M metagenome (GOLD analysis project Ga0073934, IMG submission 76834) | Hot spring sediment bacterial and archeal communities from British Columbia, Canada, to study Microbial Dark Matter (Phase II) - Larsen... ... | reverse complement strand
GTAGGGAGAGAAGAAAGCGGGAGCCCTATACGAATCGTCGATAGGAGATACTGAAAGTTATTGGAGGATGGCACTGAAAAACCTGATTCGATTACCTAGCTCCAGATCACTCGTTCCTGATTCAACAGATACTCAATGACTTCGATGCTGTTCCGCATCTGGATCTGTGCTTGCTCGGACATGGGAAGCACGGCCCCGACCAACTTGCCGGATTCCATATCCATGAGCGAAGGGATGCCTTCACCCGACGGCTTTTCAAGATTACTGCGAAAGCTAGCCAACGGAGACCTCCTGGTTGAATCCTTTTTCGGCGCGCTTGTGGCCTTACTTTAGTTGAGGAATAAATTGGAAGGACACGCGCTATAGAGATAGCATACCATACGAAGTGCCCACATCATGGGCATCGTCTATCCTATTGTTCCACAATGGTTCTTAGCGATTTTTCGTGGGAGTCAGAAGAGGAGGAAGCGCGCCAAGGTAACGAAATGCTCCGCGATTGACCAGCGTCGTGTCTGGCTTCAACCGGAAGTCGTCATGCTCGGCATCGACAAAGCGTGGATCGGCCGTCATATCCGACTCAGCCTGGAGTTCCGGCGCATGAATGTTCGGGGAACCGGCTCTCATATAGTTCACCTCATTATTGAACAAAGCGTTGTACGAGGTCTTGGCCTGACTCGACGCGGCAATGAGGAAGCCGACTTTATTGAGGCTCAGAATATTCCCCGATGCCTCGATCGTCGACAAGCCTAGGAAAGCCGCTCCGCCACCATTCTTGACCAGGGTATTATTGATCAAGACCGCTTTTGCCTGATCACTGATCACGACGGCCTCGAACAAATTTCTGGTGATGATATTACGCTCAAGCCGAACCGAAGACTTGCCGGTCACATTGACACCGTGGTCGTTGTCATGGATAAAATTTCCAATCAGAAGGGCCTGAGAATCAGAAAAGTGCACGCCCGTCGTCTCACTCCCCCCGATCACACAGTCTTCGATACGAACATCTTGTACCTGTTGGCCGAAGACCATCCCTTTCACATGAACCTGACGCAGTGTGATGCGGTTTCCGTTGAAAATACCGAGAGCATGTCCCCCATGCTCGTGGATCGTGAGACCGTTGATCTCAATATCCGTTGCCCCATACGGCCACTTACCCACATGCAACACGCCAACCATCGTACCTCGTCCCAGCAGGACAGCTTTATCGACCCCAGCACCGACAATCTTGAGCTTCTCTTTGCTATGAATGGTCAAGTCCTGCGCATACGTCCCGGCCTTGATCAACACCGTATCGCCCTTCCCGGCGTTATCAACCGCCTCTTGAATTGAAGAGAAATCCCCAGATCCATCAAGGGCGACGGTGATTGTTCTAGGTAAGGCTGCAAGTGGCTCGGTAAGGGCAGCTAAAAGCCCAGTACTGGTCAACCCCAGGACCATCGCCGTGAGAAAGGCAGAACGCATGGAGAATTTCATACAAGTTGGCAGTCAGCACTGTCAATCACCCTTTGTCGTACGACAGACCGCATGATAAGCTCCGCCGCCATGATACTCGTCGGCTTGACTGGTGGCGTGGCGACCGGCAAAAGCACGGTCGCAAAAATGTTCAGGCGCTGCGGTGCCATCATCATAGACGCCGATGAATTGGCACGAACGGTCGTCCAACCCGGCAAACCGGCTTGGGGGGAGATCGTCAGGGCGTTCGGCACGGGCATCTTGAACCCCGATCGCACCATCGATCGCCACGCTTTGGGCACGATCGTCTTTCACGACAAAAAGAAACTTCGCCGACTTGAACGGATTATCCACCCCCGCGTCGCGCGTGAACAGAACAGATTGTCCAGACGAGCCGCAAAGAAAGATCCCAAGGCGATCGTGATCTACGATGTTCCCCTACTCTTCGAGACCGGCATCGACAAACGCGTGGATAAGATCATCGTCGTGACGGCTGATCGTGAAACTCAGATCGCCCGTCTCAAAAAACGCAACGGACTTACGAGAGCTGAAGCGCTTCGTCGGATCAAAAGCCAGATGCCATTGTCGAAGAAGGCTCGCTTGGCTGATATCGTCATGGACGGGACATTGCCTCGTGCGGTCTGTAATAAGAGAGTTCAAGAAATCTTCAGGATCCTCTCAAAACTGGCCTAGCCTGCTAGACTTTCGGCATGCGATCATTGCGTCTGATAAAGATGCGTGCACCAGTCTGGTTTACCTGCTGGTTCGCGGTCTTCATCTTTTGGGGAACGGATAGAACAGCGGCACAGCAATAAGAAGACTTCCTCAAACATCCGCTCAAATTACTGAACCACTTGAAGATGACCACCCAACAACTCATCGACGAAGGTTAGAAGATTATTTTTGGAGGACAATGATTCAGTAAGACCCACGGTACTATCGGAAGAGGATTTCCGCCAAGCCGTAAACAACCTTCTACCTTCAGCCTTGATGCTGTGATAGAGTCAGCCGATATGCATAAGGTCGTCATTATAGGTTCCGGCCCAGCCGGACTCACCGCGGCAATTTATACCGCTCGGGCAAATCTCACTCCCCTCCTCATCGAAGGATGGCAAGCCGGCGGCCAGCTTACAACCACGACGGAGGTTGAAAATTATCCCGGGTTTGCAAAGGGGATCATGGGGCCGGAATTGATGAAGGAGATGCGGGCTCAGGCAGAGCGGTTCGGTACGGTTTTTAAGACCGGCGATGTGACGGCCGTAGACCTCAAGACTCGGCCGTTTACGGTCGCGGTGGACAGTGAAGAAACCTTGGAGGCACAGACGCTGATCATCGCGACCGGCGCTTCGCCGATCACCCTGGGTCTCCCCAACGAGAAACGTCTCTGGGGCCATGGCGTGTCGAGCTGTGCGACCTGCGACGGGTTTTTCTTCAAAGGCAAGGAACTTGTTGTCGTCGGAGGCGGAGACAGCGCGATGGAAGAAGCGATCTTTCTTACCAAGTTCGCTACCAAGGTTTCGGTCGTCCATCGTCGGGACAAGCTTCGGGCATCTAAGATCATGCAAGACCGGGCCATGAAGAATGAGAAGATCACGTTCGTCTGGAACAGCGTCGTCGAAGACGTGCTCGGGCAGGATGTCGTAACCGGTGTCCGAATTAGAAACGTCATCACTGGAAAAGTGTGGGATCTGCCATGCGCGGGTTTCTTTCTGGCGATCGGCCATCGGCCGAATACCGCCCTCTTTAGCAGCCAACTCAAGACTGATAGTAGTGGTTATGTCATCACGAACCATGGCACGGCGACGAGTGTTCCAGGTGTATTCGCAGCCGGAGATGTGCAGGATGCCCATTATCGCCAGGCTGTTACCGCAGCGGGCACCGGATGCATGGCTGCTATTGACGCCGAGCGATTTCTCGAAAGCCTTGGTCAAGGCTGAATCCACAGCTCAAGAGGCATGCACCGCATACGCGCTCGATCCAACAAGCCCTAGAATCTATATGCGCTGTGTCATCGTCCACTATCATGAGCTGGCTCTGAAGGGCCACAATCGCGACTATTTCGAGCAATGTCTTATTAAGAACATTCGTACCGCACTCAATGACATAGGGGTGCGGCAGGTCGAAAACCTCCTCAGTCGAATCCGCATCTGGCTGCCGCCCGAAGCCTCCCCCGCGGTGGTTCAAGACCGGCTCAGACGTGTCTGCGGCATCGCCAACTTTTCACTGGGCCGTGTGACTCCGCTCCAATTGGCTCATCCCAACCTGGACGCGCTCACAGCGGCCGTCCTCGAAGAAATTGAATCACAATCCTTCTCCACGTTCAGGATCACAGCCAGACGGGCAGACAAGCGCCTGGCCTTGACTTCGATGGATATCGAAAAAGCGCTCGGTGCGGCGGTCTGCAGCAGAACAGGCAAAAAAGTCAGTCTCAAGAATCCTGATCTGACGATCTCTATCGAGCTCCTTTCCAAAGAAGCCTTCTGCTCGACCCAAAAAATCGAGGGACCTGGCGGCATGCCGGTCGGTGTCAGCGGTAAAGTGACTTGTCTCATTTCGGGTGGTATCGACTCACCGGTGGCCGCCTATCGCATGATCAAGCGAGGCTGCGTGTCTAGTTTCGTTCACTTTTCCGGCCGCCCCTTAGTCAGCCGAGCGTCTGAGGAAAAGGTTCAGGATCTGGTACGGAACCTCACCACATATCAGTATTATTCACACCTCTATATCGTTCCCTTTGGAGAGATCCAGCGCGAAATCGTCCTGAGCACGCCTGCAGCCTTCCGGGTCGTGCTGTACCGACGGATGATGATCCGAATCGCCGAGGAATTAGCGAGAAAGGAACAATGTTGGGCGCTGGTGACCGGCGATAGCCTAGGGCAAGTGGCCTCTCAAACGCCGCAGAACTTATGTGCGATTGAAGATGCCGCGGAATTCCCTATCCTTCGGCCGCTTATCGGAATGGATAAACGCGAGATCATTGATGAAGCCAGGGACATCGATACCTACGAGACCTCGATTGAACAGGACCAGGATTGCTGCAAATTATTCGTCCCTCCTCACCCGAGCACCAAAACTCGTATTGAGGATGTGCGAAAAATTGAACGCATGCTGGATATCTCCGGTCTGGTCAAACGAGGGCTTGAGAAAACGGAGTTGACCGAGTTTTCGTTTCCTTCTCCATCTACCTAAGAAAACACCATAAACTATCTCTGAAGTCTGCCGAGGCCATTGCAAAACCTCATGGGCCACGGTAAGCTCGGCAAACGTCGAGCACGGTACCCTCACCTGCTAGGACATTCAACACGCCGACGATCTGCTACAGCGGAGAGGTGCGAGAGCGGCCGAATCGGGCAGTCTCGAAAACTGCTGTCGGGGTAACTCGACCGTGGGTTCGAATCCCACCCTCTCCGCCAAACCAACAGCCGTGTCTGCTCAATTTACTAACCGATCCCAAAACTCATCGCCCTCAGAACAACAGGGAGAGGGTGGGATTCGAACAAGAGGGTTCGCGGGGAAAGGTTCCCCCGCGTGGGGAGCATACGAGGGGGCTGGCCCCCTCAGTAGGAGCGTGAGCGCCACGGTGAACGCGACTTCGAATGCCCACCCTCTCCGCCAAACCACACTTCGTGTGACCCGCCTGCTCTTTATCGTTTGATCGTAATCCTCGCAGGTGGATAAATACCGCCGGTGCTCATGACTCTTGGCGACCGGATAAAACACATCAAGTGTTTCGAGGGAGCTGGCCCTCTCAGTAGGAGCATGAGCACTGGCGAATGCAAGCCAGCACTCATCACCCTCTACTCAGACATGGCGCTCAGCCTTCTCTCTTAATGCCTTCCGCAATTCCACCATCGCCAGCGTGTCTCTCTCGCAATAGCGTAGCAGCGCTTCCCGTATCGAATCCCGTTCCACCCAATCGCTTTCCAGAAAGACCATCCGGTAGTATTCTGCTGCGGCCTGTCCCCCCTCTTTAATCGTGAGATCGCCATACCCAAGCGACGGCACAACAGCGGGCAGCACAGATTTAATCGAGTAGGATCCGTTGAAGGCTGGATGATAATAGTGGTTCTTGATGACTGGGAGCAGGTCCCAGAGTCGCTTCAGAATCGCATTGAACGCCGATTTGAACTCAGGCAAGGTCTCCGCCAGTTGACGTAACAGAGCTTCCTCATACGCCGAATAGACGACGATGCTGCCTTCGTGACCAAGCGAGTCGATTAGCGCCTCGGCCCAACGCTTGCGCGGTTCCGACGCTTCGTGATGGAGAAATTCCTGGTGCGAGACCTCGCCGGATTCCAGTTCAATGTGATTGGACCATTGAACAGGAATAGCCTGATACGGCCTGGTAGAAGGAAATCGCGGCCGTGGCAGCATAATGGTCTCAACATCCAGGTGATGGACAGGGTACCTCACTGAGCGAAGGATCCGGTTCAGTTCCGGCGAGATCCATTCGACATTGTCTTTGACCCTTCGTTGCACATCCGACAATTTTGTTCCGTCCGGAATGTCATCGATCGTCATGACGCCCTGTTCCACGAGTTGGCTGACGATCTCTTTTTTCCCCGGCAGATGATAGATCCAGCGCGAGGGTTTCTCCTGTGTGCAATGAGACCAGAACGGACACTCATGGGGACTATGGCAATGCTGACCGGGCTCGATATCCGGCGGCTCAGGATTCAGCACCATTGCTTTCATGGCAACCAACCGTTCCGCCACCTGATTCAGTCGCGTTGTCACGGCATCCGATAGATCTTCAATCAGAAAGAGCGCCTGCAGATCAATCTCTCCACCTTGGTAGAGATAGCCCGTATCGATGTGCATCAGACAGGTCGCCGCGAGTCTCAGCCCGGCACCTTCTACGACGTGGCGTTGAATGGATAGGTCATCCAGGTGGATATCTTTCACTCTTGTCGATGACTTCACCTCGATCACACGCCAGGGCGACGACAGTCCCTCACCATTCTGCACTCGCTCTAGAATATCGACCCGCACGAGAACTCCGTCATGTTCGAACGCCCCTTCGAAAATGGCTGGGATAGAAGGATCTTGAAGCAAGGCTGCGGTCTCTGAGATCGCAGCCTCTCGCTGGCGGAATCCCGACTTGACCAGTACGCCACCGCGAAAGCGCTGCCGCGCCAGGATACCGATCTCGGTTCCCATATCCAAAATCGCCCGTGTCGAGGCATCAGGCGGCGTCGCCAATGCCGGCTGATGAACGTCCAGATAGAGCCGCTTGTGACATTGCAGACCGGAGAGGAATCTGGATTTCGACAAGCGAGGTGGAGCAGATGTGCTGGATGATCCGTTGTGAGAATCGACGATCGTCATGCCGTCTAGTGGGCCATCAATCATTCTTACAAGGTGTGATGACGACTCTGTTAGGATAGCGCTCTATGGCCAAAGGCATCGCCCAGATCAGACGATCCGTGATGGTCCTGGCTTTCCCTGTCACCGTCAGCAGTTTCCTCCAACGGGCCGAAGGCATTGTAGCAGTATTTTTAGTCGGCGGTTTGGGTGCAACCTCGATAGCCGCGGTCGGGTTAGGTCAGCTTTTGGCCTTCATCGCGACCACATTGGTCTCCGGCCTGTCCGTCGGCACGAATGTCGTCGTCGCCCAGTTGTGGGGCGCGAGACGTCGACATGACGCTGGAGAAGCCGCACGGCATTTCCTATGGCTTTCAATGGGCGTGTCGCTCCTGTTGATGGGCCTTGGAATTGCCGGCAATCGTTTTGTGATGCAGCAATTGGGGGCGGAACCACCCGTGATCGAACTGGCCCTGCCCTATTCGACACTGATCTTCTTCGTGATGCCTTGTACCGTGCTCATCCAAGTGTTGTCGTCCATTTTGCAGGGCACAGGCGACACGAGAACTCCCATGTACGCCATGATCGGCGTCAACGTCCTCCATGTGCTTCTTGCCTACCCTCTCATCTACGGGCGATGGGGCGCTCCCCATTTGGGTCTCAAGGGGGCAGCCATTGCCGTGGGCCTCGCCGAGGCGACAGGCACCGTCTATCTGTTGCTCCGTTGTCGTCCTATCTTGCAGGAGTCGTCCACGCTGCGCCTCGACCTTATCCGATCGATTTGGGAGGTCGGAGCATCGGTTTCCGGAGAAAGGATCATCCAACAGGCCGGCATTTTCGTCTATACCAAACTGGTCTTACTCTACGGCACCGTGGCCTATGCCGCCCACCAAGTCGGCCTGTCCATTGAGTCGTTCTCATTCTTGCCTGGTTACGGACTCGCCATCGCCGCCGCCACCATGGTGGGGCAAAGCATCGGAGCCGGAAAGTACGCGAGGGCAAAACTGGAAAACTGGGAAGCCAATCGGATAGCGATTGTTCTGATGGCCTGCATGGGCATCGTCTTTTTCTTTTTTCCCTATGCGCTGCTTCGTGCGTTCACCATGGATGAAGCCGTCATTGAGCTTGGAACCACTTTTTTAAAGATCGTCGCGTTATTGCAGATCCCGCTGGCGCTCACCATGGTCTTGGCTGGATCGCTCCGCGGCGCAGGCGATACCCGTTTCATCATGGGCGCGACCATGATCGGCATGTGGGGCGTTCGCGTGCCTTTGGCATTGGTGGCCGCTCTCTGGGCACGTCAATCTATCTTCTACATTTGGGCAGCCATGATCGCAGATTGGACCGTACGGATGGGATTGTTGCTCTGGCGATACCAGTCGGAACGTTGGCGGCAAATTCAGGTGATTCGATGAAAGAGACCGCTCAAGCGGTTTTCTGTAACGCCTCCTTACCTGATCCATCCTCTATCAAAAACTCGACGTCTCCGGTCGTGACGTCGTACATGGCGCCGACGATCGCGAGACACCGCTCTCGAACCAAGTTGTCGAGCGTCCGACTCCGCGCTCGTATCTCCTTCACAACATGTAGCACATTTTCTCTGGCCACGGCATCCACGATCGACCCCATGTCGGGCGAGATCGGTTCGGTCGTGTGGCGGAAGACACTCTCTGCAGAGCGCTGAATCTCGTTGACGATAGAATCGAGGTGCTGACACCCTGTCGCGTCAGCCGCCGCCAGATGCGCGCCACGGAGTTTCACTGCAGCGGAAACTGCACCGCATCTGGTATGCCCTATCACGATGATGAGTTTTGCCTCTGCCACGGCACAGCCGTACTCCGCACTAGCCAGCACTTCTCAGCTTGTAATGTTTCCAGCAATGCGGACACTAAAAATGTCCCCCATGCCGATATCGAAGATCAATTCAACCGGCGTGCGCGAATCGATGCAACTGAGCGCCACGGCCAACGGATGTTGTGCGGCCGCCGTCGCACGGACTTGGCGGTTGAAGTCTCGCATCAGGCGCCGACCGGTGCGGACCCGTGCATTGCCGTCCTTCAACATTTGCAAGACTTGGCCCGGAGTGATGGCATCTTGCAGTTCGCGGGTCGAGTAATCCACATAGTGAATGTCGTCTTCTAAATTGTACTTTTTCTCAAATCCCAGAAGACTCACTTCGACGCCATGAGCCGGCCAGGCCTGTTCCTTAAAGTCTCGAATCAAGTCGAGCACGTCCGGGTCGATGTAGTCGGTGTTCCGTGCATCGAGGAGGACGTGTCCATTGCGTGGCACTTCGTTCAGTACCTTGGACAGGGCAGCACGATTCAAGAAACTCACCTGATTGGCCAATTCGATATGAACCACGGCACCACCGAGATGTTTTTCGACGAAGCGGCGCACAGGGCGACGCATATTGCTATTGAGGATAAATCCGATGGCCACGGCAAGCCCGATCAAGATACCGATCAAGAGGTCGGTGAACACGATAGCCGTTACCGTTGCCGCAAATGGGATAAATTGGTAGCGGCCTTCGCTCCACATGTGTTTGACCAAAGCTGGGCTCGCCAGTTTGATACCGGTCATCAGCAAGATCGCAGCAAGAGCCGATAGCGGGATCGTATTGAGCCAAGTCGGGATGAGCGGAACACTCACTAAGAGGAGTGTGCCGTGAATGACAGTAGCCAGCTTCGTCTTACCACCGGCGTTGACGTTCACGGAACTCCGAATGATCACCGAAGTGATCGGTAACCCGCCGATCAACCCACTAACCACGTTGCCGATGCCTTGCGCCAACAGTTCTTGACTCGGAGGCGAGCTGCGTTGCTGAGGGTCAAGCCGATCCACTGCTTGCAGGTTCAGCAAGGTTTCAAGAGACGCTACGATGGCAATCGTGAAACCTGCCATATAGATCGCCGGATTCGTCCATTGCTAGAAGTCCGGTCGTGGAAGGAGTTGAAACAACTCAGCCATGTCGCTCGTCACGGGAACCTGAACAAAGTGACTCGGCTTGATCAGCCAAGGATCGCCGAGTTGCTCGAACCATAAACTGCATCCGACACCGAACAGCACCACCGCCAGAGGAGCGGGGAAGAGCGATTCTTTCAGGGGCTTCCAACTATTCCAGAGTACGAGCAGGGCGATGGACACCAGACCAATAATGGAGGCACCGAGCTGAAAGTCCCCAAACATCCTAATGAGTTCTGAAAACGTCGTTTCGAAATCTGGTTGAAAGAAGGCCATTTCTCCTTCCGGATCTGGATCATGGCCCACAATATGAGGAATCTGCTTCAAGATCAGAATGACGCCGATGGCAGCCAGTAACCCCTTAATCACACTGGAGGGGAAAAAGGCCGCGATGAATCCAGCCAGCTCATCCAGTTTGACATGCAGCGCGCCCGCAAACAGCAAAAAACCCAGCATGCCATGCATGAGTGCTTCGTTGAAATCGATGGCGCCGATGAACCGTTGTGCCTCAGCCTCCACCCCGAAGCTCAGCTTGCCCAATGCCAGCAGTGTCAGAGAGAATCCCAGCGCCACCGCCATCAGCCCGATCGTCATCGGCAATTTCAGCAGCCGGTGGTTCACATAACTGAATAAGGCAGCCAGGCGAATCAGGATCGTGAGCGTGTGGATCAACGCCATGGGAGCAATCTCTCGTCGGGATCGATACTCGTCACTATCACATCGACCTATCGGCATCGAAGCCATCGGCCCGATTCGATGCGGACTTCCATGATTTTTTCTCCGTGGTGTTGGCATCCGTAACCACGATAGTGACCGACTCAGCCTTTGAAGAACCGATTAGGGTCGAGAAGGTGGAACAGAAGCACGATAGATTGATCTGGAAAGTGGAAATCGTCACGCGTTCTGATGGAGACAACTCTGTCGAACCACTCACGAAGAGACCGTGACATGCATACTCGCGCCCGCCCGCAAACATGCGCTCATTATTCTTCGCGTCGCGGACCTCGCTGCGGCCTTGCTGGACAGCCTTTTTGAGCATCCTGACGTTATTCTGGCATGAGCACCGTACGGCGAATTCCAGCCATATTGTTCACGTCAACCGAGTTTTTCCGCAGCCTGCTAGAGCACGAGAGAGAATCTTACGGGTCAATCCTTCGAGTGCATCCCGCCATTCTTCTGGAACCCTCGTCAGGACTCCTCTCCTTGATCGAGAAGCTCGTCGTAACAACGACGATGCCAAATCCGGGAGACGGTCTCCTGCGGAATCCTACCTGCCAGGAATTCCACAACGACATGACCGAAATCAGGGTTCGCCGGAAGTCCGCAATATGCACAAGGCGCATCAGGAAGCGCTTCTGATGACTTTGCGTGACCGTTGTTATTCATATGTCCCTCATAATCGGCTGGGTGCTTGCCTTAGAGAATCGTCTTTCTCCTTATCGTTTCGTCGCACACCGCAGACTTGTGACAAGCTCACTATTCTCTCATCGGACGCATCGGCCCCTCACCATCAATGTCCTGTCCAGCCAGGCCTGAGAGCGAGCTGATGGGGAGCAAAGTTGAATTTTGATCGACGAGGGATGGGATCACCTGGTGCCTCAGAATAGAGACCACTTGCCGGATAAGTGGCACCGCCAAGACGTTATCCTTTTCGACGGCATTTGCCGCTTTGTACAACAATATGGACGCATGCTTGAGAGATTGGCTCGGCGTTTCCATCGAACCGGACCGATTTTCCTTCCTGATGCTGATCGGAGTAGTCTGACCACGCCGGTGAAGAACGGAGTCATCCTGCACGGCAAGAACAACAGACATCGCGGGGCCTGCACTCACCTCACGATCTGGCACACAACCTTTCTGAAGAAATAACCATACACCCGTAGCTAGCAGCGCACCTATCACCGTACGCTTACTATGGACCACTGCGCAACAGAGGTCATTGGAGCCTTCCTTTCGAGAGAATCTTCTCGAGCATGCCGCCCCCTCAGAGATTATCGGTTCATCGGCAAGATGGATTCCGTTTCTTTGCATTGATCTGGGTTTATGGGAACGAGATTGTTGCCTTTGCCGGAGGCCGACAGCTGTGGGTCTAACATTCTTTGATGACGCTCTATCTTCCGATCTGCAGCACAGCCCGATGGCGAAGCGTGCTCGACAGCTGCCTCAATTCTGAAATTGAGCAATGTCTCCTCTGGTGAGATCCTATGAGTCCGGCTTACGACGCGCTCATCCGTGATGGACTCATACGCTGAAAACGCCACCGATCTATCGAGTATTTCGCCGATCACCATGAGCAGAAGCCAACTTACAGAAACACTCGGCCTTTTCATGTTTCTCCTCAGCTCTCTACATCAAGAAAGTAGGATGTCCGGGTGCGACAAGCTCTCAAGAGTCTTCACGCCTCGCACATTGTGTGAGTGCTGATGATCCACGCGTGAACGTCTCAGAAGAGCCGTGCGCAATTCAATTCGCTACGATGAGAACGAAGATCACCCTTGGGGAGGATGAAACACTGCAGTTGAGAAAATCGGAAGATGAGGTGAAGGTTTGAACTCTGCATAAAAACCGGAACGGCTCGGTGCGCCCGGCTCCGGCGTTATCGGAGGAATTGAAAAGTCTTCAGAGAGAGATTCCGCCGGCGTATCCGACGTGAGCAAACCGAGAAGCGTGATCGGTGCTCTAAGCATCTGCGATACCACACCAATACAGATGAACAAGACCAGAATTGCCACGGCTGTTCGCCGAGACAAAAAGCGAACTGCCCCTCTGTCAATCCGACTCATGGAAAGCACTATACTCTAGCTCAGTCTGGTGGGCAAGCGAACCGGAATCGCTCTTGCCTGAACCACATCTATCGTAGACCGACCGGTCACAACCGATGCATCCGGCAAATGAGGGACAAACAACCTCCTCCCGCACCAGCTGACTCTTTGCGCAATTCCGCGCCTGGATATCCAGGCGCGGAAATCATTGCGGACATCTGCCAATCTACTCGAATCAGTCTTGGCAGAGCGCCACTCTGGATTGCAGATACCCCTCGAAGACTCTTGAACACTCTTCCGTCTCCCCTGAGTCGAGCAGGAAACCATTTGCAACTTCGCCTCAACCTGCGCTGAATAGGGCGAACACAATGATCGCGAATATAAAGACACCAAAAATAATGTATGAGAGCGCATCGTTCATACCAGGCATGGCTATCACCTCCATAGTTGGTCTGTCTACGGTGACTGCAATACTCGTCAGATAGCCCATGGATTTTTTCCTGCTACAGGTTATCCGACATCAACCTCCTGACCTGAACTCGTAATGATTCGTTAGCGACAGGACGCAATTAATCAGTCTTGACACCTGGGCCCACCTCCTTTCAGAGAGGTTCAAACTACCGCTACACCTATGCGTAACCTTACGAGAGTGCGAGCTGTGTTTGAGGGGGATGGAAGACCGACGTCAGAAGGATCGGAAGGTAACTTGCCGATTGGAACTCAATGTCAAGAAAAGGTGGGCCTGATATCCCTGGTTCAGGCGCCGCTGATGGAAGAGAAAAGTCTTCGCAGACGGATTCCGACAGCATATCGGATGAATCGAGCAGACTCGAAAAAGTGATGGGCGCCCCAAGCATCTGCGCCAAGATGCAACCAGAGAAAAATAGCACGGCACATGTCGTGCCCATCGTATAAGACAACCCATACATCTCTCTTGCGTTCGAGCTGAGCATGATAAAATCATACGCTCGCAAGATCCGGTGTGCAAGGTCGACGCAAGGCGATCTGTCTGACGATTGCCGTTGTGACGCTCTCTTACGGAAGACTTGATCGGCACGATAGGCTTACGGCGCTTTCCGTCCTTCCGACCAGGCATAAGCAGCACCGAAACAGGTACCGGCCACGGCCGACTGGAGAAACGCATTCTCAGCATGAACGGCAATCGCCCACCACACGACGGCGGCAGTAAGACCCGCGGCAGCTCCTAGCAGAACTTTCCCGCCCGCGAGACGAAGCCTCTCGGTGAACAACACCCAGGTTGTCATATACAAGACTCCGGCAACCATCGCTGCCCAGAGATGCGAAAGGTCACGTTTGAAGAACCAGACCTGAATCGCTCCGATGATGGCTCCAAGAATCACCCCGGTGATCGCACGGCGAAGCAACCCGGAGTATTCCCCCTTTGTATCTGTCAATGAATCCTCCTTCAGCACGTTCAGAAATGCGGGCTTCGAACGGATTCTTCTGCATGATCAGTCAACGACACCATTCTCTTGTATCATCCTATTTTAAGAAGAAGGGGGTGGACAAGTCGTTTGTCTGGTATCCCGCCCTGGCCCTTTGGTGATTTCAATCCGTGCTACACCTTTAACATTGGCACAGAGATCACCGAGCCCTGGTGTCACTAACCGAAACGGTCCGCCCTTTGCTTCCGGCAAGACGGCTCCATCCAACTCGTACACGAGCACTCCGTACTCCTTCGCCTGCTGCAGTGTAAGACAGGCCGAGTACTTCCCGTCCGCTGCATGAAACGCAACATGATCCGCTTCAATGGCCAACGCCGGAACATCCAGCAGCCCCTTCAACCGAATTCCTCGACCCTTCATACCCGGCATGACTGTCGAGACCTCCACATGATGCTCAGCGGGCAACGACGCGATCGCGGCACGATCGAAGGACACGGGCTGAACCACAGCGCCCTCTATTCGAACGCGCCCCTGGCCGGTCTGCTCCTTTACCGTGACGGCCTTGATCATCGCCGTCAGGGCTTCATTCACCGGAGTCGGAATACCCAACTTGCGCCCCTGCTCGACGATGTACCCATTCAAGTAATCGATTTCCGTCGGACGTCCCGCTTTCCAATCGTCGTACATGGAGGTATGGATATCACGAATCTCCTGTGATGCCTTTACAACCCGTTCCGTCATGTCCTGGGGCAACGGCACTTTAAGTGTCGCCGCAACGGCTGCGACTTCTCCGACGATCTGCCGGATGACACCCATCATCTCGGAATGATCGAGTGCCTTGGCCACGCGATCATCGATCAGCACCGTGATCGGGTTGAAGACGCAGTTCCAACACATCTTTTCCCATTTGGTGCGACGAATATCCTTAGAGAGATGGCAAGGAATGCCCGCTGATGCGAACAGGTCACGGATGGCGAGGAGACGTCTGCTCTCATGTCCCATCAGTTCGCCGATGGCAACGGCTCCCTTTTTATAATGGTCGATCACGCCGGGCGCGGCGATTTTTGAGTAGATATAGGCGACGCCTCCGACGACACAATCTCGCTGGATTCGCGCAAGGAGACGGTCTTCAGTATCGATCCCGTTCTGCAAGGTGAGAATCACGGTCTTTTCAGTCAGTATCGGTTCGATCTGGTTCAGGGCTTCGTCGAGATCATAGGCCTTCACGCCGAGAATAATGAGGTCCGGCGGCGGGAGTTCTCGAGCATCCGACGCGACCATGGGCCTGACAGTGAACGACCCGCTCGCGCTCCGAAGCGTCAGTCCATTCTGTTTCACAGCTTCTAGCGTCTTTGGCCGGAGAAGAAAGGAAACATGGGGATTGTTCTTCGCCAGGTGAGCCCCGAAGAACCCACCAACTGACCCAGCTCCCACGATTAAGATTTGTTCCATAGGTCGTCCTCGTTCAGTTGCATGGAAAGCGAGGGTACTATAGCATGACGCCTTCATAGAGACCCAGCTACACACTGAGCTCGCCAATACAAAATACATTATGGTGCGTGGATCCGATTTTGGACTCTTGAAGGAAAAGGTTGTCTCCGCCGGTGCGATCACGGTTTTGACCGGCGCCGGTATTTCAGCCGATAGCGGTGTGCCGACGTTTCGCGGTACGGACGGCTTGTGGAGGAACTTTCGCGCGGAGGACCTGGCGACGCCCGAAGCCTTCGAGCGAGATCCTCGCCTCGTCTGGGAGTGGTACAACTGGAGACGCGAGTTGATCGCCTCCAAACAGCCGAATGTCGCTCATCTCGCCTTGGCGGAACTGGAACGGCGTTGTCGTGATTTCTGGTTGATCACTCAAAATGTAGATGGATTGCATCGTAACGCCGGCTCGCGGAAACTCTCGGAGATTCATGGCAACATCTGGAAAGTTCGTTGCACCGGCTGTGGCGTGGTGGAGGAGAACCGTGATGTGCCGATTTCAATCCTTCCATCCTGTCCCCATTGCAGATCGCTGCTCCGGCCCCATATCGTCTGGTTCGGAGAACCCTTGTTTGCTGACGATCTCGACACCTGCTCGCGGGTACTCAAACACTGCGACGTCTTGCTCATCATCGGCACGTCCGGTGTCGTCTATCCGGCCGCTGGGTTCGCATCTATTGCAAAAGAAGCTGGTGCGTTCGTCGCCGAAATCAATCTTGATCCCACTCCGCAGTCCGCCTTGGTCGATGTGTCACTGCAAGGGCGCGCAAAAGACATCGTCCCACTATTACTCGATCCGATCTAGAAGTGGAAACAGCTCTTCCAAGGTCTTAATAGACGGAACATCTGCTGGTTGCCGCCTGCCGTCACGGTCCAACAGGGCGGCGTGAAGCCCCGCTTTCTTCGCACCTTCCACATCGTCCTGTAGGCTATCCCCAACATGCAGGGCCTCCTCCGGATCGACGGCATGCTTCTCCAACGCGATGTGAAAGATCTGTGGAGCAGGTTTTGCGGCTTGGGCCAAACTCGAGATAGTCACAGTATCGAAGGTATCGGCAATGCCTAGTCCTCGCAGCACTGTAAACAGACGGGAATCAAAATTTGAGATGATACCCAATTCCAAACCCTGCGCTTTCAACTGAGCCAAGGTTGAAACCGTCTCAGGAAACAAGCGCCAGGATCGATGATCTTCAAATGCACGAAAGACCCGATCGAAGAACTCATCGAATCGTTCAAACATCCCCACACGATAAAAGACGTGATGGACAATATCGAACCACCACAGCCGTTCACTCTGTTTGATGCGACTCGGTTCAGTCTCGGCAAAGACCGGCGGGGGAGCTTCGCGGAACGCACGGCTGAACGCTTGTTTGATGGCCACCAATGAGTCCGGCTTCTCGTGAAAGCCGAATTCAGCCGCATGTCGCAGATAGATCTCGGCGACCGACCCGTGCACATGAAACAGGGTATCGGCTGCATCGAAAAACACGACTCGTATCGACGAACTCATAAGGTGTCTGCCGTGCTTTCATTCGGCAACTCAAAGCGTGCCGAAATACGTCGTGAATCCAATCACCTATCGACGGTTTTCTTGACAAAGAATACCCCCCTTGCTAGCTTCGAAGAAACAAAAAAATCCGGAGCATTTCCATGTCTTTTCCCATCTTCGTTGTAGACAGCAGCCCAGCAGTCAGACGAATGGTCGAACAGATCTCGACCCCGGAAGGATTTGAGGTCGTTGGGTTTTCGGACGGCCCCGCCGCTCTCGAAGCAGCTCGGCGAAGCAGTCCTTCATTCATCATTGCCGACTACCATCTCGACAACATGACGTTTTCAGGTTTTTGCAAAGAGATCAATAAACTCGATAATCTTACCGAAACCTTCCTGGTGTCGTTAATCAACCCGGCAGATCGCCCAGATGAAACCCATCTCCGCACATTAGGCGTAAAAGCATTCCTCAAGAAGCCTTTTCAATCCGAAGATCTTCTGGGAGTACTGAAGTCTCTTCAACAGAAACAGGCGGGGACTTCAAACGGCAACGGCCTCAAGCGGCGTACGTGGCCTCCGACATCGACCTCAACTGATACAGATGATGAAGAACCGATCGGTCACCTGGCAGGAATCGACGAGCACGAGCAAGAGGACGTTATGACACAGCATACTGGCTCACCTCACACATCACCGGCACCTTCGGCCCATACAGGCACAGGCCCAGAGGATGCGATGAAGGGCCTCTTCGATCAGCTTTTACAATCGATGGCCAAACGGAGCGAGCAGAACCTGGCAGATCTACTCCCCCGTGTAATCGAAGAGAAACTCGCAAGCCACGTTCGGCCAGTTGTCCAAAAGGAAGTGCAGGCCCAGCTTGGGAACATCCTCTCTCAAGAATACCTCACCTCACTGATTCAACCTCTCGTGTCTCAAGCCATACCGTCTCTGCTGAAGAAAGAGCTCACCGCCAGCGAGCCCATCATCCGACAAACCGTATCCGAAGTGACCAAAGCTTCCGTCGGAGAGGGCCTCGATCGACTGGTCAAGGATCAAGTCGAATCCGGGATCCATCAATACTTACCTGCGGTCGTGCGGGAACAGATAGGAACAGCTGATCAGCTGGTGAAAGATGAGCTTCAACAGGCGGTGCTGAAGCAGGCCTCGCTACTGGCAGACGACTTGGTGAGAGCCACCATTGAACAAACCGTCGAGCAAGCCGTTCAGCGCATCGTGCCTGATGTGGCCGAGCAGCATATCAAGGCTGAACTCAAACGTCTTCTCGAAACTGAAGAAGCCTCACACGCTCGCTAAGATCTAACTTTTCTTGCCCCGTTTCCCCCGTCGAGCCTTCGCCAGGGCTTTCATCCGCTTGATATTTTTCCGGTGTTTCTTTCGCGTTTTGCGATCCTTCTCACGACCTCGTGCCATGGTCCTCCTACTACAATGTGTGTAATGATTCTTTGTGGGCGACTGTATAGCACATGCCTCTCAAGGCCACAAGCTGGGACTCACGCCATTTTCTACGAGAGGATAGACATGCTATGATGCCAACCTTGTAATCCAGCGACGTCCGCTGCAGTTCGGTGTAATTCACCACTGACAAATCGATGACAATACCTCAGCTCGATAAAACGTACGATCCCAAAGCCGTTGAAGATCGTTGGACGAGGGAGTGGATCGCCCGCAGATACTTCCACGCATCTCCTGACCATCCAGGTAAGCCCTATTGCATTGTTATTCCACCACCGAATGTCACCGGATCGCTCCACGTCGGCCATGCGCTCAACCATTCGCTCCAAGACATCCTAATCCGGTGGCGGCGCATGCAGGGACGGAATACCCTCTGGCTCCCCGGAACCGACCATGCCGGCATTGCCACCCAGAATGTGGTGGAAAAGCAGTTGATGGCCGAAGGCCTGTCACGGGAGTCGCTGGGACGTGAGCGATTCGTCGAACGGGTCTGGCAATGGAAAGCGACGTCGGGGAACACGATCATCAATCAACAAAAGCAGCTCGGAGAATCCTGTGACTGGGACCGTTTACGATTTACGATGGACGAAGGCTTGTCCAAAGCCGTCATCGAGGTCTTCGTGCGTCTGTACGAAGACGGGTTGATCTACCGTGGCGAGCGGCTCATCAATTGGTGTCCCCGCTGCCTGACCGCCCTTTCTGATATTGAAGTAGAACATGAGGATGTAAAAGGTAAACTCTATCACCTCCGCTATCCGTTGGCTGACGATCCGAGCACCAGTTTGATCGTAGCCACAACGCGGCCAGAAACGATGCTGGGAGACACGGCAGTCGCCGTCCATCCGGATGATCCTCGATATCGCCATCTGATCGGCAAGAAAGTCCGCCTGCCGCTGACGACGCGTGAGATTCCTATCGTCGGAGACCCGATCCTGGTCGATCTGGAATTCGGAACCGGTGCCGTCAAGATTACTCCGGCTCACGACTTCAATGACTTCGAGGCCGGCGAACGGCACAAGCTTAATCGGATTCGCATTCTTGACATACACGCGAACATGCTCAATGAAACCGAACTTAGGCTTGCCACAAAAGCGCGACCAGATATTGCGATTGCATTGCAGGGACTCCAAGTTCAGAAGGCTCGCACGAAAATCGAACAACTACTTTCTGATAATGGCGCCTTAGAAAAGACCGAGCCTCACAAGATGGCCCTGGGCAAGTGCTATCGCTGCAAGACGATCGTCGAACCGTACCTATCCATACAATGGTTTGTGAACATTCAGCCACTCGCGGAGCCGGCGATCAAAGCCGTCGAAGAGGGGCGTATCCAGATCATCCCAGAATCTTGGACGAATAATTATATGGGATGGATGCGGGACATTAAAGATTGGTGCATCTCCCGTCAAATCTGGTGGGGACATCAAATTCCGGCATGGTATTGCGAGCGATGCAACGGGGGATTCCTCAGAAGTGCACACGACAATAGGCCACTTATTGATCTCGACGTAAAGCCTTTAGTTACCAAGTCAAAGCCTGAACACTGCCCTCAGTGTGGCAGTAATAATTTGATACAGGATCCCGACGTGCTCGACACCTGGTTCTCCTCAGCCTTGTGGCCGTTCTCCACATTAGGGTGGCCAGAGCAAACACGGGAACTGACAACTTACTACCCGACCTCAGTGCTTGTCACCGGCCTCGACATTCTGTTCTTCTGGGTGGCCCGCATGATTATGATGGGGCTCAAGTTCATGGGAGACGTGCCTTTCAAAGACGTCTATATCCACGCTCTGGTCCGTGATGCGGAAGGCCAGAAGATGAGCAAATCCAAGGGGAACGTGATCGATCCCCTACACGTCATGGATCAATTCGGCACCGACGCCCTTCGGTTCACCCTTGCCTCGATGGCCTCGCCGGGACGCGACATCAAACTGGCCGAAGAACGGATCGAGGGCTACCGCAATTTCGCCAATAAGATTTGGAATGCCGCGCGATTCGCCTTGATGTACCTCGACGGACCGCGCACCGCACTTCCTCCAGGGCAACGGACGTTCCCCGACCGGTGGATCTTGAGCCGCCTTGGCCACACGATTCATGCCGTCACGGCGGAGTTGGAGTCCTATCGATTCGACCGTGCGGCAACAGTGCTCTATCAATTCATCTGGCATGAGTACTGCGACTGGTATCTGGAATTGATCAAACCGGTTTTACAAACCCCTGCACATCCTGATGGAGCAAGCACGAGGCACACGCTTGTGGAGACGCTGGAAACGACCATGCGGTTGCTGCACCCCTTCATGCCGTTCATTACAGAAGAAATTTGGCAGACACTCCCCCATCAGGGAGACAGCATCGTCGTACAGAACTATCCGATCCCGGACCAGGACTGGGTTGCACCTGACGTAGAACAACACTTCGCGTTGCTCGAACACACGGTCGGACTCATCCGAACCGGCCGCGTCCTTTTGAATTATCCGCCGGGACAGCAGATTCCGTTTCATGTCGGGCACGACGATCCGAACAGGCAGAACCAGCTCCACCAATTACAACGACACCTGGCCCACCTTAGCCGCGGCACCGCCGAGGTGAGCTCTCCCCGCGATTGGCCGGCTGCAAGACTGCTGCGACTCGTCACTGAAGGACTGTCCGTAGGCATCGTAGTTTCTGGCGACGTCGACCTCAAGAAAGCGATTGAACGCTTGGCAAAACAAATCACGGAGACCGACAAGGAATTACAGCGAGTCGACGAAAAACTGAAGAACGCCGAGTTCGTGTCGAAAGCTCCGCCGGAAGTGATTGCCGAACACCAGGAGCGGGTACAGACCCTGTCCCGCGATCGCGTTCTGTTGGCCAACAGCGAACGCCAGCTCCGCGCTATGCTCGCAACCTGACAATGGCCATCCTCCCTGCTGCAGAGATCCGTCGTACGGTGCGCCAAGGGCTCGAAGAAGATCTCGCTCAGGGAGATGCCACGACGGCGTCGATCTTTTCATCTCCGGTGCCGGCTCGGGCGGAGATCATCGCTCAACAGCCGTTGGTTGTGGCGGGAATGGCCGCAGCGGTGCAGACCTTTCTCATGGTCGATCCCTCCCTGCGGTTATCCGTCTCCAAGCGCGACGGCGATCGAGCCAAGAATGGAGAGACTCTCCTCCATATTGAGGGTGACGGGCGGTCCATCCTGCAGGCCGAGCGGGTCGCCTTGAATTTTCTTCAACACCTGTCTGGGATTGCCACCTTGACGCAACGGTTCTGCCAGGCCGTGCGCGGCTATCCCGCCAAAATTCTGGATACCAGGAAAACGCTTCCCGGCTGGCGTACGCTTCAGAAGTGGGCTGTTTCACTCGGGGGCGGAATCAACCATCGCCGATCATTGAGTGACGGTATTCTGATTAAAGATAACCATTTGGCTCTCCTCCGACACAATCGGCGACCGGTTGAACGGGCCTGCCGATTAGCGCAAGCTCATCGGCCAAACGCACTTCCGATCATTGTCGAGGTGGAATCCCTCTCTGATGTTCGACAGGCGCTCGCAGGAAAGCCCGATATTATTCTGCTGGACAACATGGCTCCGGATCTGGTCCGACGTGCCGTGGCATTGATTAAGAAGCAGGCATTGGTAGAAGTATCGGGCGGTATCACGCTGAAGAACGTCGGAGCCATGGCAGCAGCCGGCGCGGATCGCATCTCCATCGGAGCACTCACCCATTCTGCCCCGGCGGCAACAATCAGCCTCGTCATGTCGTTGGCTCGCCCTTCGCGACGTCGACGTACGTAGTTGATGATGTCCTCCGTCCCACTCAGCCTCGATAGTATTCGGAGCACCCTTGCGACCACGTCACTTGGCCATGCCTTGCATCTCCACCACAATCTCCCCTCGACCAACCGGGAGGCCTTGTCACTGGCTCAGAGCGGCGGACGGCACGGCACCGTCGTGATCGCGGAAAGCCAGTCAGGTGGCTATGGACGACATGGACGCACCTGGTTTTCTCCTCCTGGGTTGAACATCTATTGTTCCATCATTGTACGTGGGATGGGGCAACACCTGTCTCTTTCGCAATGGTTATCCTGGATTCCGCTTGTCAGCGCGCTTGCCGTGAGCGAGGCCGTTCAACAGATGGCATCTGTGTCTCTCTTGCTGAAGTGGCCGAACGACCTGCTTCTCCATGAACGAAAAGTGGGCGGAATCCTCTGCGAGAGCAGCTTCGCCACAACCAATGACCCGATCGTGATCATTGGAATCGGGCTCAACGTGAATATCCTTCCGGAGTCGTTTCCGGAAGAATTGCGGCCGATTGCGGCCTCATTGATGGAAGCCTCACGACAGCCGATCGATCGAAATCGACTCATTGCTCAACTATTGCTGGAACTGGAACAGTGTCTTGACGAACTTCGATCTTCCGGGCCGATCCGGCTACGACAGGCCTATACAGCTCGCTGTGCCACGCTGGGACGTGAAGTTCGCGTGCTGTTCGTAAATAGTCAACCGATCGTCGGCATCGCAGAGGCGTTGTCTGCCGACGGTGCGCTTCAAGTAAGATCCCTGCCGCCTCACTCTCGGTCACAACCGCTGTCCCTCATCGATGTCCGTGCAGCCGATGTCATCCATCTCAGAAGTAGCGAAAGAGCACCAGGCCAGGTAGAATGAGTTCAATGCTATTAGCGATCGACATCGGGAATACCAACGTAGTTGCCGGAATCTTTGACGGATCAACCCTGCTGACTCATTGGCGGTTGGCGACCGATCCCAAGACCACCGGCGATGAGTACGGCGTCCTGTGCCTCAGCCTCATGACCCGAGACAGACGTGTCCCAGAGCACATCACCGGTGCGATCATCTCCAGCGTCGTTCCCGCCCTCACGGAAACGTTTGAATCGATGGTTGAAACGTCTTTTGGCTGCACCCCTATTACTGTCTCATCCGATATGGATACAGGCTTAACCCTGAAATACTCGAACCCGAAAGAGATCGGGAGCGATCGTATTGTGAATGCCGCTGCAGCCCATGAGAAATTTCACCGCGACCTCATCATCGTCGATTTCGGCACAGCCACGACGTTTTGCGCGGTCAACCAAAATGGAGAGTATCTTGGAGGTGTGATCGCACCGGGTCTCACTATTTCGGCGGACGCCCTGTTTACACGAGCTGCAAAGTTGAGCAAGGTTGAGCTTACTCGGCCGAAGACCGTCATTGGAACCGATACTGCCAGTAGCATTCAGTCAGGACTCATCTTCGGCTATGCCGGTCTCGTGGACAGTCTTGTTCAGCGGATGGAACGAGAAATGGGGCGTACATCGTATGTGATCGCCACGGGCGGATTGGCATCGGTGATCGCGCCGGAGACACGATCGATTCAACATATTGAACCGTTCTTGACTCTTCATGGGCTTGAACTTCTCTATCGCCGTGCCCGCGGCGCGAGCCTGACGCAATGGGCCTAGCCCTCTGAGGACCTGCATTATTTTTATTTTCCCTGTACCCGTTGACTTCGCCCCTCCTATGGATATCTCCCCGCTTGTATAGGTATTAGGATGAGTAACGATCAAGAGCAGGAAAAAACAAACGCCAATACAATCGAGAGCTTAGAAGAAGATTCTCCCGTCTTGGGCGAGTCGAGTTCCTCATTGCAAGACGAACTGGCCGGCAAGACGGAAGAATGTAAAGCGCTCAATGACAAGTACCTCCGTCTGGCTGCGGAGTTCGAAAACTACAAACGTCTGACACAACGCGATCAGCGTGAACAGATTCGGTTCGGAAATGAGCAGCTCCTCAAAGAGCTGCTGCCGGTTGTCGATAATATGGAACGGGCGATCAAGTCGGCCCGCACGAACGGAGGCGATTCGGCACTCATTCAGGGTGTGGAACTGACACTCAAACAACTCTCCGGCATCCTGGCAAAGTTCGGCGTACAGGCGATCGAAACGACCGGCCAGGATTTCGACCCAAGCGCCCATCAGGCCGTCTCGTACGGGCCATCGAACGACGTACCGGCCAATAAAGTATTGGACGAGTTTCAAAAAGGGTATCGGCTACACGATAGAATTTTACGGGCGGCAATGGTCAGTGTCTCGTCAGGACCAGCCCATTTCAGCGAACATGACTCAACGACGAACTGACCTCATTCAGTCGTCGTTGTCGAGAAGGAAGGAGTCCACCAATGGGTAAAGTCATCGGTATCGATCTTGGGACCACCAACTCGTGTGTGGCGATTATGAGCGGCGGCGACCCCGTTGTGATCGCCAACGCCGAAGGGAGCCGAACCACTCCTTCCGTCGTTGCCATCACCGATAAAGGGGAACGGCTGGTCGGCCAAATTGCCAAGCGGCAAGCGATTACCAACCCCGAGAACACCATTTTCTCGGTCAAACGCCTGATGGGGCGTAAGTTCAAGAGCCGTGAAGTTCAGGAGGCCATGAAGCGGCTTCCCTATAAGGTAGTTGAAGCCGACAACGGCGACGCGCACGTGGAATTGCGCGGCAAGCGCTACAGCCCGCCGGAAATTTCGGCGATGATTCTGCAGAAAATGCGGCAGACGGCTGAAGACTACCTCGGTGAAAAAGTCACCGAAGCCGTCGTCACCGTTCCGGCTTACTTTGACGACAGCCAACGTCAAGCGACAAAAGATGCCGGTCAAATCGCCGGCTTAAACGTGCTCCGCATCATCAACGAGCCGACGGCTGCCTCTCTCGCCTACGGCCTTGACAAGAAAAAAGATGAGCGAATTGCTGTGTATGACCTTGGCGGCGGCACCTTCGACATCTCCCTTCTCGAGATCGGCGAAGGCGTGTTCGAAGTGAAATCGACCAACGGCGATACCTATCTCGGCGGAGATGATTTCGACCTGCGCGTGATGGATTGGTTGGTCGACGAGTTCAAGAAAGACCAGGGCATCGATTTACGGAAAGACCGGATGGCGCTCCAACGTCTGAAAGAATCAGCAGAGCGTGCCAAGATCGAACTGTCGTCATCTCAAGAGACTGAGATCAATCTGCCGTTCATCACCGCCGATGCCAGTGGCCCCAAGCATATGGTCACCAAACTCACGCGAGCCAAGCTGGAACAGCTGGTAGACGACCTCATTCAACGGACGATCGAGCCCTGCCGCAAAGCTTTGTCCGACGCGGGCGTCACCGCCAAGGATATCCAAGAGATCGTGCTGGTCGGCGGCATGACTCGCATGCCCAAGGTGATTCAAGTCGTGAAGGACTTCTTTGGAAAGGAACCGCACCGAGGCGTCAACCCCGATGAAGTCGTCGCCATTGGAGCCGGTATCCAAGGCGGTGTCCTCAAGGGAGAAGTCAAGGATGTGTTGCTCCTTGACGTTACTCCTTTGTCATTGGGCATTGAAACCCTGGGCGGCGTGTTCACCAAGTTGATCGAACGCAACACGACGGTTCCGACCAAGAAGAGCCAGGTATTTTCAACTGCGGCCGATAACCAAACCGCCGTCACGATCCGGGTATTCCAAGGCGAACGTGAAATGGCCAATGACAACAAGCTCCTTGGACAGTTCGACTTGGTCGGCATTCCGCCGGCGCCTCGCGGCATGCCGCAGATTGAAGTGACGTTCGATATCGATGCCAACGGTATCGTTCACGTCTCGGCCAAGGATCTGGCTACACAGAAGGAACAATCCATCAAGATCACGGCGTCCAGCGGTCTCAGCAAGGAAGAGGTCGAGAAGCTCGTTCGGGACGCGCAGTCGCACACGGAAGAGGATAAGAAACGCCGCAAACTGGCGGAAGCCAAGAACCAGGCGGACAATCTGGTCTATCAAACCGAAAAAAATATCTCGGAATACGGTGACAAAGTCTCCGCCGAAGAAAAGACGAAAATCCAGGATGCCGTCGCAGCCGTCAAGAAGGCTCTCGAGGGCACCGATGCCGAGGCGATCGAATCGGCGACTCAGTCGCTCATGACCGCTTCGCATAAATTGGCCGAAGAGATGTACAAGAAAGCAGCCGCATCTCCGGGCCCTCAACCGGGTGCGTCAGCGAGCGGCAGCACCGGTGAGACGAAGACCGACGAGAAAGTCGTGGATGCAGAATTTGAAGAAGTAGACAAAGACAAAAAATAGCCTAGAATAACGCATCAGAGCGCCCGAGCTCTCGGAGCGATCGAGCAGCCGGGCGCTCCATACTTTTTCATACGCAATGGCGGCCGTGTCCAAACGCGATTACTACGAAATTCTCGGTGTTGATCGGAATGTCTCCGACGACGATCTGAAGAAAGCCTACCGCAAGCTCGCCCGTCAGCATCATCCTGATCTCCACGCCGATGCTCACCATAAGAAAGCTGCGGAGGAAAAATTCAAGGAAATCAATGAGGCATATGAAATCCTGAGCGATCAGGAAAAGCGGAAACGCTACGACATGTTCGGTCATGCCGGGGCGCAACAAGGTGGTGGCCCAGGCTTTGAGGGATTCGATTTCGGTCGCGGCGGATTCGGAGATGTGTTCAACGACATCTTCGAAGATTTTTTCGGCCAAGCCCGAGGCGGGGGCCCCCGCGCCGAACGCGGCAACGACCTCCAATATAACCTCGAAATCACGTTTGAGGAAGCCGTCTACGGGAAAGAGGCCAAACTCAAGATCCCGCGCTGGGAAATTTGTGTCGACTGCAAAGGAACGGGGGCGAAGTCGGCCACGGCCATCAAGCCATGTGGCAGCTGCAAAGGCACGGGGCAACTTCGGTTCCAGCAGGGGTTCTTTAGTGTCAGTCGACCCTGTGGGCAATGTGAAGGCACCGGTCACTTTGTCACGGAACCCTGCTCAACCTGTCAGGGACGTCAACGGGTTTACAAAGAGCGTACCATCGCCGTCCATATTCCGGCTGGCATTGAGTCCGGTATGCGACTTCGGCTCTCAAACGAAGGAGAGCATGGCCCCAATGGTGGCCCTCCCGGCGATCTCTACGTAGCCATTACCGTCAAGCCCCATCCAATCTTTCATCGGAAGGGCCTCGATATCGTCTGTGATGTGCCGGTCAATCTCGTCACCGCCGTGCTCGGCGGAAAAGTGGAAGTCCCGACTCTCAAGGGGGAAACCGTCATCAAGGTGCCGCCCGGCACACAACACGATAAAGTTCTTCGAATAAAAGGATTGGGAATTCCCAGCCTGAAGGGAGGCTCGACCGGCGATCAGGTCTATGTCATCAAGGTCCAAATTCCCACCAAATTGACAGCCAGGCAAAAAGAGCTGCTCATGGAGTATGCCAAGGAAAGTGGCATGACCATGGAAACCAACGGTGACGGATTTTTCGACAAGATGAAGACGTTCTTCGAGTAGACGGTCCTCCCGAATCTCCAGGGCCACATGCCCGTATTTTTCGTTTCTCCTCAGTGCGTCACACCGCCGACCATTTCTATCACGGGCGATCTCCTGATTCACATCAGGGACAGTCTACGCATCGCCATCGGTGAAACCCTATGGGTCGGCGATGGAGAAGGTACCAGACACCGTGTCGAAATCATCGACGTCTCCCCAAAGGCCGTCTCCGGGCGCATTCTCGAGACGATTCAGGAACCTCTCCGCCGCACGCCTCCTCTGATCCTCGCCCAATCCTTGCTCAAGGGTGAAAAAATGGATTGGGTGATCCAGAAAGCCACCGAGCTAGGCGTGGATGAACTGATACCGCTTAAGAGCCGACACAGCGTGGTGCAACTCAAAACCGATCGCGTGACCCATCAGCTTTGCCGTTGGCAACGCATCGCCCTTGAAGCGGCACAGCAATCCGAACAGTGGCACGTACCGACGATCGCCCAGCCAGAATCACTCGCATCATTGCTGACTCGAAAAGCAATCGGCACAGTGACACTCATGCTTGCGGAGCGGCGGAACGGGAAAACCTTGCAAACGGTCGTACTCCCACAAGACGTGACCGGCTCCGTACTGGTCGTGATTGGCCCGGAGGGAGGCTGGAGCCAAGAAGAAGTGCAAATGGCCGAGCAAGCGGGAGTCGTACCAGTTACCCTTGGTCAGCACATTCTACGATCTGAAACGGCCGCCATCGCCGCCGTTAGTATTCTCCAATCGCGCCTCGGCCAAATGGGATGACCGAGTCCGATGGTATGGAAGGACCGCTATTTCCTACACGTCGTCAGGGCTGCTTTGGGTGGCCCGTAAGAGGCGCATGATGGAGAGTGCTCAACCCGGATCCTCACGCCGAATTACGGTGAGCTAGAGACGCAGCCTCGCGATCCAGATGAAGAACGATTGTATCGAAGACGTGACCTTCTGGCCGATCGATATGCCCATCACGGACCCCTTCGTTGTGGCGACGGGGACGCGGGTCGTCGCGGAAAATGTCTTTGTCCGTCTCACGCTCAGCAACGGTACATATGGTTATGGGGAAGCAGCGCCGTTCCCTGAAGTCGGGGGCGAAGATCGAGAGTCTTGCCTCCGAGCGCTGGCACACCTTGCGCCTTTACTCATCGGCCAGTCGGTTCAGGACTACCAAAAATTAGGCCGTCTCCTGGCAGAGCAGGCCCCTTTCTTTCCAGCTGCACGCTGCGGCATCGAGACTGCATTGCTCGATGCGCACTGCCGTGCCACTGGTATCCCCTTGTGGCGGATCTGGGGTTGCGCCGATGTGCGACCACGCGATACCGACATCACGCTTCCAATCGCCACTCTGGAAAAGACGTTGTCCCTTGCCCGTGACTGGTATGAACAAGGCTTTCGCCTGTTCAAGATGAAAGTCGGCAAAGACGTGGATGCAGATGTCCGCCGACTGGAGGCCCTGCATCGTACGTTGCCCGGCATTTCGTTCATCGGAGACGGCAACCAGGGGTTTTCGCGGACGGAGTGCCTTGCGTTCGTCGATGGGGTCCGGCAATTCGGTGGGGTGATGGTCTTGCTGGAACAGCCGGTCGCGCGGGATGACCTAGACAGTCTGGCCGCCATTCGGCGAGCAACCGGCATTCCAGTTGCCGCCGATGAGTCCGTGCGTTCTCTTGACGATGCGCGCAAGGTCATCGCACAGGGTGCGGCGGACTATATCAACATCAAAATTATGAAAACCGGCGTACTGAACGCAGCGGAGATTGCGTCCTTCACTCTCAAGGCTGGATTGAAGCTGATGATCGGCGGCATGCTCGAATCGCGCATCGCCATGGGCTGTTCCTTCAGTCTGGTTTTAGGCATGAAAGGGTTCGACGTATTGGACTTAGACACTCCCTTGCTCCTAGCAACCGATCCCGTCCAAGGGGGCTATCGCTACGACGGTCCTACCCTTCTGCCTTGGCATGAGCCGGGCTTAGGAAGCTCCGTGTCTGTTCCCGCAGACGCCCGCACAACGAGCATCAAGGGCTAAAAACCAAGCGGAGGGTAGCCGCCATGCCACTAGTAACCTGTGAAGTGGTTGTATAATTGCCGAACAGACAGAAGTCCACCCCATCACCCTTGGCCAGCAATTATAAGATCTGAAACAGCTGCCATCGTCACCATCAGCATTCTCCAGTCGCGACTCGGCCAGTTGAGATAACTGTGCCAAATGGCATGGAATCTGCCTCTGCGATATCTGTAAGAACTCGAAGCTGCGCCTCAAAGATCTCTGCAAGTGGCTGAGCGACGAGAGAACAGTTCAAAAGAACGCGCGCGATGATGAGGCCATCATTTTCGTACCACAGGTAGGGCTTTGGGCTTGCGTATTGAGCACAGCGGTGAAAGTACGGCTGGGCGCCATGTAATCAAGCGAATCATCGCGGCGGGTACGACGGTGTGGAGCAGGAGCGAACAATAACCAGATCAGATGCTATTCGAAGTCTGGCTTCATGCCAACAACGATTTCCAGAGCCCCTTCCGGCACCGAGCGCTCGATAACTAGGGTAGGAACAATTCCGATGGAATCAAAAGCCTCAGCCACCCCTATTGCAAATTTCGGGATATTCGCACGGTCTCGAAACCTGATTTCGAAACCTCTGACCTTACCACTAAATATGGCCTGAGCAACGCGGGCATTGTTCCACCCGGCTTCCTTAAGAATATCCGCGATCTGTCTTGCAAGGCTGATCGCTTCTTCATCCCCCAATAGTGCGACGAGGCTTATTGGCTCTTTGGGTAGCGGTTTCAGATTCCTGAGCAGGCGTGCCCGCTGCTCACCTGCAATTACCCTTCTCTTGATTCGATCTTTGACTCTTATGAGTTCGGTTTCGGCTCGCACCGCTCGCTCCCGAAGTGCCGTTGCCTCACCCTCCAGCTTGCTCGCGCGCTCCTTAGTGGCCGCAGTTTCGGCTAGTGCTTTGGCAGTTCCTTCACCCGCCCGCGCCGCCTCTTTCTTCGCTTCCTCAGATTGCGCTTCAGCGGCTCTAATCATGTATTCCGCTCGCGCCGCTTGGTCTCGAAGTGCCGCTGCCTTCACTTCCAATTTTCCAGCACGCTCGTTCGCTGTAGCCGCATCTGCGAGCGCTTTCGCCGTTTCCTGGCGTGCCCTCAACACTTCACGCTCTGCCACCTCCATCTTCGTTTTGGACTCTTCCTCCAAATGCCGACGGGCTCCTTCTTTCATGTCGCTGATTGTGGAAGAGAACCACCAAGACAAGCCGCCACATAAGGCTCCTAACGCCGTGAGCACTACGCCGGCCTTCCGCGTCCAATCTGCTGGCGGTTGTAGGTGTGAGACGGTTTCGGTGAGCGCTTGGATTTTTACCGTCTCTGTCACGCTTATCTCCTCTTTCAAAGATTTGACCGTGGAGGAGAACCACCACGACAAACCGCCGCATAGAGCCCCCAATGCTGGGAACACCACACCGGCTATTCCCGTCCAAAATGCCCACGATTCGAGTGCGGGAGAAATCATCTCGCTGTGCCAGGTTTTGGTAAGCTCAGAATTAAGCTTGACCATTGGAATCATACTAATTGTGCGGTCGGATTACAAAAAAGAGGTTAGGTCATCGAGTTGTGGCCTCGTGATTCAAGTAGATGCGGCACTGATCCTGCGCAGCGCTGCAACGGAGCAGGAGTGACATACCTCAGATGCGCGCGGCAGTATATACGGGCCGGGGAGTCTTTTCTGACATCATATTGGAGCTCATGTGCCACTGGTCCCCGTGGTGCTCTTCGTGAAGAGCACAGGAAATATCTTGCTATCGAATTCGCGAGAGCTGGACATTGCCGCTTAAATAGAAGCTCCTCCGGAGAGGATCACCGTCATCCTGAATCCACACCAAGCCGGTATCAACCCGACCGACGACCTTGATAAGAAAACAACATAGGCACCCTCCTCACAACAGCACATTCGTGATGTATGGCCATCTAGCGATCACCGCCCGCTCTCAACCTCTCATCCCACATAACAACCTTACACAAAGACTCCGCCCCTATTATTGACAAAACGTTGACGGATTACACTCTTCTGTACCGTCAATTTTATGAAGATGATCTATTCGGTGTAACTACGTAACTCACAAATCATTGAAATACTGGCTCATGACAAGTTGGTGCAACTCTTGCTTAAGTTCGTCATCAGCTGTGAACCTAAATCGCCCTGGGAGGGATCAATGGAATGTCCGAAGTGCAAGGGGATGATGATGTTGGAACGGTTTTCCGATTTCTTTCTCGTGTTCTATGCCTGGAAATGCATGAATTGCGGTGCCATCATTGACCGCACCATTTCCAATAATCGCCGAAAGAGTCTTGCGGCCCGAGAATCCCAGACCGTTACTGCGCGCTAAGAAGACCCTCATCATCTCTCGGGGTCGTTCTATTGGGTCGGGAGTCTTTATTGGTTCGGCGCACAGGCGGATTGCCACGCAGCTGTGCCAATGAGATTCCCTAACGGGATGTGCAGGGTACGATGCAGCCAACGACTCATTTTAAGAGAGAGACCGCGCTTCTCGGTCAGGATTTCGGAAACTCGCCCACGTCCGCCAAGCAGGGTTTCAAGATCTTGGCCCGTCATACCTAGTTGATCCATCCGAAAGTTGATAGCCTCGATCAGAGGTGGACAAATGGCATAACGCTTCGCTTCATACGTCTCAACGAGTGTCGTCAATACGACTAATTTACTTCCAGCCTTGGTTCCTGCTTATTCGACCCAGATCAGATCCAACCCAAGCGTTTCAGTTGCTTTGCGCTGTCCGACGTCTGCAGTGATGAAGGGAATGGTCAGACCGGAAGCGGCTTGGAATGTGAGTGCCGAGGCGAGGTGCAGAGCATCGAGCGTCCTTAGTCCACTTTTGTGGGCCAGTTCCTCGGCTCGATTCAGGACGATCTCACCGACTTCTACGAGCTCCCAGTAGTGACGGTCTTTGCGGAGCCTCGACCGGATGGCGGAAAAATCGCGCTGGGTGAGGTCACCGACCCTCCATCGCCGGTTTAATACGGATAAGACTTCGACCGGGGCGATGGCCAAGGAGAGGAACCGATACCGCTGCAAGAGTCGCCGTGAGGCGGCTGAGCCCTGTTCCTTGACGTATCGTTTCACCAGCACGCTGGTATCGAAATACGCCCAGCGAGTCTGTCTCACCGCTTGCCTCGCTCTTGTCGAATCGTCTTGGACAGATGGCACCGCCGAACCGGCCTGGACTTCCACGCCGGAAGGCCGGTACGTTTGGCTGCAGGACGTAGGAAACCCGCAGCCTCCAATCGTTGAATAGCCGCCTTCGACTTATCGCCATTCCGAATCGGCCTTAGCACGGCGAGCGGGCGCCCTCGTTCAGTCAGAAGCACTTCCCGCCCTCCCGGACCGTTTTCACCAGCCGAGAAATTGCTGATTCGCCTCACGCAATCCGATTCGCAGACATTTCCTCACAATGTAGTGATGTCACTACAATAGATTCCCCCGCCTTTACAGGCGGGGTCCTCACTGATTACGAGCAGGGCTCATCCTGCTCCGCAGGACCTTGCTCTCACCCCCGTCTTTACAGACGGGGAACTCCCGCTGGATTAGATTTACCAAACACATTTGTCAACGGAGACCAACGCGGTCGACTGGATGAGCTCGCACGGTGCGAATGAGAATTCGGCGACGACGCTCTCAGACTGGCTCAAATCCGTCCGGCCAAATTTCCGTGCGCAGCCAATCGGCGTCTTTACCGCCCCACACCTCGTCCCCTAGCAGGATTCATGATTCAGAGCCCCCCAACCAGTAGGAAGAGGCTCTGGCGGATCATCCAGGGAGCTCTCAGACGCCCAGAGGATTTCTGAAGGAAAGCAAAAACGCGTTGAACTGGATGGAGATCATCGGCTTAGTTGCAGATGAACGATAGCCCCATTTTCTCCGCTGGCCCAGCCATGCAGAGCATCGGGAAAGCTGAGCCCGAATAGCGAGGATGAGGTAATTGATTTTCCCTCGCTCCAGGTATGGCCAGCGTCGGTCGTCCGATACAACATCCCCCTTTCGCCGGCAATCCAACCTTCTTGAGGACTAGTGAAGCGGACTTTCAACAGATCAATGACCTTGGTACAGGTCTTGCCGCACGGCAGAGTCTGATCAACCCATTTAGCTCCGCCGTCTGTCGTTTGAAATAAGGCTCCCGCATTGCCCACTGCCCATCCGGTCGTCGGATCCGTGAAAAAGACATCGAACAAGGTGACCGCGCTCTGCGTTTCTTGAGACATCCAGGTCATACCCCCGTTGTCCGTCGAAAGGACCGTACCCAGTGCTCCAACGATCGTGCCCTTCTGGTCGTCAAGAAAGTGGACCGCATAGAGCGCCGCCGTCGTCCCGCTGACCTGTTCCATCCAATGTCGGCCGCCATCCATGGTATGGAAGATCGTGCCGCCTCCCCCGACCACCCATCCGACATTTGGATCTGTGAAATAGACACTGTACAGCGGTTGCTGGGTATCCAGGGGTTGTGGAATCCAGGCCTCTCCTCCATTCGTCGTGCGGCTTAGAAATCCTCCGGCCCCTGTTACCCATCCTTTCGATGAGTCGACAAAGAACACAGACGTTAACAGGGCCGAGGTCCCGCTGGTTACCAGCTTCCATTTCTTTCCGCCGTCGGTGGTCTTTAGGATGGTTCCTCCGGTTCCTACCGCCCACCCATGCTGAGGCGTACGAAACTGGATGCTCATCAAGGTTGATTTCGTGCTACTCGCTTGGGTCGTGATGAAAAGGTCGGATTCTGCACTCTCCACCGATTGAGGGGGGAGCATGAGAATCATACCGAGGAGGAGGAATAATGATGCCCACACGTTCCGTCGCGTGGTGCGACCGAGATGGAACCGAACCGGCATTATTGATTGGTACTCGCGTCAGGCCTGTTGTTATCCCAGTAGCCTGAATCGGGAAGCCCTTTCGCCTCGATGGTGAACGGTCCGGCTTCAAGCGTCAACCATTTCTTCGGCGAACAACAGGTTCCATCGGGAAGTAAGTCCCATGATCCCCGGCGAACAACCAGCGGCCCGGTCGCGAGGTTATCGAAAAACTCTCCCTTCTTTCCGATCCCATAGAGGTTACGGTGGGGGACTTTGACCACGATTTCTTCATCAGTCCAGGACTGGACCAGTGCAGCGGTGCCGTTGAACAACACTTCGGTTCGTGACACATTCGAGACGACGGTAGCGTTTTCGCCCGGTTCGTTGATTTCGACGTCAGTTCGCCGCTTGTAGGCTTTCTGGTTCAACC
>Ga0073934_10002762_pt1 | contig 34900 bp, 26 predicted proteins | sample LarsenN4metaG_FD_76834 | JGI IMG/M metagenome (GOLD analysis project Ga0073934, IMG submission 76834) | Hot spring sediment bacterial and archeal communities from British Columbia, Canada, to study Microbial Dark Matter (Phase II) - Larsen... ... | reverse complement strand
GCCGCCGCGGCCGATGCGACGCCCACCTTCCCGCCCGCCGCTATCGCGCTGGCTGGCACGCTGGAGGAGTCGCTCGCCGCCGGTTCCGCCACCGCCGCCGAGGACGAATATCGCCGGGCGCTCGCCGAATCCCGGCGCGCCGATCGGGCGGCGGGCCGCACGCTCGTCGGCCCGCATCTGACCGATCTCAGGGTCCGTCACGCACCCAGGAACGCCGACGCCGCCACCTGCTCCACCGGCGAGCAGAAGGCGCTTCTCATAGGCCTCGTCCTCGCGCAGGCGCGGCTTGCCGCGCGCCTGTCGGGCGAAACGCCCCTCGTGCTCCTCGACGAGGTTGCGGCGCATCTCGATGAGACGCGCCGCGACGCTCTCTTCGCTGCTCTGCTCGCGCAGAACTGTCAGGCATTCCTCACCGGCACCGACGCCGCCATCTTCGCGCCGTTCGGCAATGCCGCCCAGCGCCTTGCCGTCAGCGATGGCACCGTCGTCAGAACGGCCTGACACCATCAAAACCCGTCATCCGAAACGGCCCTCCGGGAGGGCGTTCTTGCAAGCCGGGAGACTGCTCCGGCAACGGTCCGGAGTGATCCGAAAAAGACTCGGAAAAACAATATCTTGTATCGAAAAAAATACGCCCGGAATCCGCCGAAAACACGAGCATTTTGTGCGCCGCAATGCTATATATGCAATGACCGGTTCCGGAGGGGTTGTCGATGCGGCCCGCCCTTCTATTGGCGGCGGTTTTTGCGCCTCCTCCGGCCCACCTGAAATGCGATCGGATTCATGAGCGAAGCTTCTGCGGCAGTCTCCCGGACGGGCGCCGATTACGGCGCCGAGTCGATCAAGGTCCTCAAGGGCCTCGACGCGGTGCGCAAGCGCCCCGGCATGTACATCGGCGACACCGACGACGGATCGGGCCTCCATCACATGGTCTACGAGGTCGTCGACAACGCCATCGACGAGGCGCTCGCCGGCTATGCCGACGAGGTCGTCGTCACCCTCAATCCCGACGGCTCCTGCACGGTGAAGGACAACGGCCGCGGCATCCCGACCGACATCCACAAGGGCGAGGGCGTTTCCGCCGCCGAGGTCATCATGACCCAGCTTCATGCCGGAGGAAAATTCGACCAGAACTCCTACAAGGTCTCCGGCGGCCTGCACGGCGTCGGCGTCTCGGTCGTCAACGCGCTTTCCTCATGGCTTCAGTTGCGCATCTGGCGCAACGGCAAGGAATACGCGATGCGCTTCACCGACGGTGTGCCGGATGCGCCGCTTGCCGTCGTGGGCGACTGGAACGGTCGCAGTGGCACGGAAGTAACCTTCCTGCCCTCGCCCAAGACCTTCACGATGCGCGACTTCGACTTCGGCACGCTGGAGCACCGCCTGCGCGAGCTTGCCTTCCTCAATTCCGGCGTCACCATCGTGCTGACCGACCGGCGCGGCGTCGAGCCACGGACCGAAACCATGCGCTATGAAGGCGGCCTGGCCGAGTTCGTGCACTGGCTCGACCGCGCCAAGCATCCGCTCATCCCCGCGCCGATCGTCATTGGCGGGATGCGCGACGGAATCGCCGTTGAAGTCGCAATGTGGTGGAACGACTCGTACCACGAGAACACGCTGTGCTTCACCAACAACATCCCGCAGCGCGACGGCGGTACGCATCTTGCGGGCTTCCGCGGCGCGCTGACGCGTCAGGTGACGGGTTATGCCGACCGGCAGGGGATTTCGCGGAAGGAGAAGATCGCGCTGACGGGCGAGGACTGCCGCGAGGGGCTGACCTCGGTCGTCTCGGTCAAGGTACCCGATCCCAAGTTCTCCTCGCAGACGAAGGACAAGCTCGTCTCCTCCGAGGTGCGCCCGGTTGTGGAAGGTATCGTCAACGATGCGCTCGGCGCCTGGTTCGAGGAACATCCCTCCGAGGCCCGCATGATCGTTTCCAAGGTTGTGGAAGCCGCCGCCGCCCGCGAGGCCGCGCGCAAGGCGCGCGAGCTCACCCGTCGCAAGGGTGCGCTCGACATCGCCTCGCTTCCCGGCAAGCTCGCCGACTGTCAGGAGCGCGATCCCGCCAAGGCGGAACTCTTCATCGTCGAGGGCGATTCCGCCGGCGGCTCCGCCAAGCAGGGCCGCCGCCGCGAATTTCAGGCCGTGCTGCCGCTCCGCGGCAAGATTCTCAATGTCGAGCGCGCGCGTTTCGACAAGATGATCTCGTCCGAGCAGATCGGCATGCTCATCACCGCCCTCGGCACCTCCATCGGTTCCGAAGAGTTCAACATCGACAAGCTCCGCTACCACAAGATCATCATCATGACGGACGCCGACGTCGATGGCGCGCATATCCGCACGCTGCTGCTGACGTTCTTCTTCCGCCAGATGCCGGAATTGATCGAGCGCGGGCACGTCTTCATCGCCCAGCCGCCGCTCTACAAGGTCAAGCGCGGCAGCTCGGAGCAGTATCTGAAGAACGAACGCGCGCTGGAGGATTATTTGATCGAGGCGGGTCTCGAGGAGGCCACGCTCACATTGGCGAGCGGCGAGGCGATCGCGGGGGCCGACCTTCGCGCCGTCGTCGACGAAGCGCGTGTCGTTGCCGGTGTGCTCAACGGCCTCCATAGCCGCTACAACCGCGCCGTGGTCGAGCAGGCGTCGATCGCCGGTGCGCTCAATCCCTCGATTCTCGCCGACAGTGCCTCCGCCGCGGCCGCAGCCGACTACATCGCCCGCCGCCTTGATGCCATCTCGGAGGAGACCGAGCGCGGCTGGCAGAGTTCGATCGGCGAGGACGGCAGCCTTGTCTTCCAGCGCACTGTGCGCGGCGTGCGCGAGGTCGCCGCCATCGATCCGGCCCTGATGGACTCCGCCGACGCGCGCAAGCTCGATTCGCACGCCGCCCATCTGCAGCATGTCTACGCGCGGCAGGCGATGCTCCGGCGCAAGGACCTGGAAACCGATGTGCACGGCCCGCGCGATCTTCTCGCCGCGGTCTTCGCCGCCGGCCGCAAGGGCGTCACCTTGCAGCGCTACAAGGGTCTCGGCGAGATGAATGCCGAGCAGCTCTGGGAAACGACGCTCGACCCGGAAGCGCGCTCGCTGTTGCAGGTGAGAGTGCGCGAGGCCGACGCGGCCGACGATCTCTTCGGCCGCCTGATGGGCGACGACGTCGAGCCGCGCCGCGAATTCATCCAGCAGAACGCCCTCAACGTCGCCAACCTCGACATCTGATCGCGCGCGGAGGGGCTGGGTAGCGCGCGAAGGGGCGCGGCGCGGATACCGCAACTGCCGGTGTTTCGCTCCCGGCCGGGTCTCTTGCGGTCGCGGCCCTCCACCCACATATCGCCCGAAGGAGGGACCCCGATGCTCGGATATCGCCTGCAATTCCGCGACATGAACTGGCGCACGCGCATTGGCCTCTTTGTCGGGGCTGGGCTGGCGATTGCGCTTGCCGCTGCTGTCGCGGTCCTGTCGCTCGGCCTGGCGCTGATCCTGCTGCCGGTCGTGGCGGTTGCGCTCCTTATCGGCCGCTGGCGTTTCAACAGGCTGATGGCGCAGACGCGCGCCCGTGCCGGCCGCCGGCGCCCTGCCGTCATCGAGGTCGAGTACACGCGCATCGACGAATCCGGGAGCCGGTAGCACATCGCCGTCGTCTTCCACCCGCCGCGGCAGGGCGACGGTTTGAGAGGGTGACGCCTGGCGGTGCAACCAACAACCGTCCATTCCTCCCCCGCAACGCGGGGGAGGGGGGCCACGCGAAGCGTGGTGGAGAGGCGGCCGCTCGCTCCGAATTTGCCGTCGCCCCCTCCACCGCCTTCGGCGACCCCCCTCCGCCATAAATGGGGGAAGAAATGCGCACCCCGAAAAAGACATCGCGCAAAGACATATCCCCGCCCCTCCAGACCTCGGACATATCGTGAATCCATCCTTATCCCGTCGGCACCGAGGGTTGTGCCGGGCCCCCCGGTCCCCTACCTTTGGTCCATCATCCGCAACGCCGAAAACCCGATGACGATTGTAGACGCCCCGGACTCCCGGCGACACGGTGACGCTTTCCCGGTCGGTATTCCCGACAAGGCCGATGGCTGGGCAATCTTCCTCGATTTCGATGGCACACTGGTCGACCTCGCGCCCTCGCCGGCGGAGGTGAAGGTGCCGCCGGATCTTCCGGAACTTCTCGCGCGCGTCCACGCCCGTGCCGGAGGCGCGCTCGCGATTCTCACTGGCAGGCCGATCGCCGCCATCGATGCCTTTCTCGCTCCGCTGCGTCTCCCGGTCGGCGGAATCCACGGTGCCGAGATTCGCTTTCCCGACGGAACGCTGGCGCGCGCCGCGCCGAGTGCCGCGCTCGCTTCGATTCGCGCGCGCTTGCAGAATTTCGTTGCGCGCCGTCCAGGCCTCTTTCTGGAGGACAAGGGCATCGCGCTCGCGGTGCACTATCGCGCCGCGCCCGAATTTCGTCGCGAGGTCGAACTGGAAGTCTTTCGCATGGCCGAAGAGGCCGCCGACCTCGCGGCCCAGGAAGGCAAGATGGTCGTCGAGTTGCGTCCCGCCCTCGGGGTCAAGGACGAGGGCCTGAACGCCCTGCTGGCGCGGCCGCCATTCGCGGGTCGCCGGCCGCTCGCGATCGGCGACGATCGTACCGACGAGCCGATGTTCGTTTCCGCCAACGCACATGGCGGCCTTTCGGTCCGCGTCGGGCCGAAAGGGCACGATACGCACGCTGGCCTGTCGCTCGCCGCTCCGGCGGCAGTTCGCGACTGGCTCGCGAGTCTGCTGGACAGGTGAAGACGTTCCGGCAGCAACCGGAACAATGGGCAATTGTGCAAGCTGGCCGCGGTCTGCGGGCTTCAGTCCGTTTCTCCGACCGGAAAGGGAAACACCGATGAGCCGACTCGTAGTTGCTTCGAACCGGGTGCCCGCAGCGGGCGCGGGAGCGTCCGCGGGCGGATTGGCGGTGGCGCTGAAGGCCGCGCTCGCCGAGCGCGGCGGCCTCTGGTTCGGCTGGTCCGGAGAAATCTGCGAGGAAGGCGCCCGCGACTGCCTCCACACCCTGCAGGACGGCAAGATCGCCTACCTGCTGCTCGACCTCTGTGAGCGCGACGTCGACGAATACTATCGCGGCTTTGCCAACCGCACGCTCTGGCCGCTCTTTCACTACCGTCTCGACCTCGCCGGCTTCTCCCGCGAAACGCGCGCCGGATACTACCGCGTCAACGATCTCTTCGCGCGTACGCTCGCCCCGCACCTCTCGCCCGACGACATCGTCTGGGTACATGACTACCATCTCATACCGCTGGGCGCTGCGCTCCGCGGGCTCGGCCTGCAGAACCGCATCGGCTTCTTCCTGCATATACCGTGGCCCCCGGCCGACCTCTTCCTCGCACTCCCCGGTCATCGCGATCTGCTCAAAGCGCTGTCGGCATACGATCTTGTCGGCTTTCAGACCGAACAGGATCTCGAGAACTGCATCGGGTGCCTGGTGCGTGAGGGCCTCGCGCGCCGCGTCGGCGGGCATCCGGTCGATGAAACGGGCAAACCGCTCCGCTTCGGTGTGTTTCCAATCGGCATTGAGACCCAGGAGTTCGCCGAAACCGCAGTGCGCGCCGAGCGCAACAGTATCGTCCGCCGCATGCACGCCAGCCTCGCCGACCGCGATCTCATCATCGGCGTCGACCGCCTCGACTACTCGAAGGGAATTGCCGAGCGGATGAAGGCATTCGGCCGCTTCATCGAGCTCCATCCCGACCAGCGCAACAAGGTCACCTATCTGCAGGTGACGCCGAAATCCCGTTCCGAGGTTCCTGCCTACGCTGCCATGCAGCGCGAGGTCGCGGAAATCGTCGGCCGTATCAACGGCAATTACGGCGAACTCGACTGGACGCCGATCCGTTATCTCAATCGTTCGATCGCCCGCTCCTCGCTCGCCGGCCTCTTCCGGCTGAGTCAGGTCGGTCTGGTGACGCCGCTTCGCGACGGCATGAATCTTGTCTCCAAGGAGTACGTTGCCGCCCAGAACCCGGTCGATCCCGGCGTCCTTGTCCTGTCGCGTTTTGCCGGGGCCGCCAACGAGCTCGACGGCGCTCTGATCGTCAATCCCTACGATATCGACCAGACTGCCAACGCCATCGCCGCTGCCGTCGCCATGCCGCTCGACGAGCGCATTTCCCGCTGGCGGGGCATGTTCACCCGCCTCCGGCGGCACGATGCCGCCCATTGGCGCGACCTGTTCCTGCGCCGGCTAACCGCATCCGGAAAGGAGTCCCGGCCGGTCGCGGTCGTAAGCTGATCTCCTCCATGCCCTTGCCGGCGTTGGACTTTCCCCCGATTTCATGCCAAACGGGTCGGGATGGCACTGATCGTGAAGATATGCGGCCTCTCCACCGAGGAGACGGTCGACGCCGCGCTTGCCGCGGGCGCCGACATGGTCGGGTTCGTGCTTTTTCCGCCGAGCCCGCGCAACGTTTCCCTGAAGCGCGCCGCCGCCTTGGCCAGGCGCGCCCGCGGCCGGGCGGAAACGGTTGCGTTGGTCGTCGATCTGCATACCGGCGGCATTGCGCAGGTTGCCGAGGAAATGCGGCCCGACTGGCTCCAGCTCCACGGCCGCGAGACGCCGGCGCGGGTCGGTGAAATCCGCGCCCTCTTCGGCGGCCGCATCATGAAGGCGATCGGCGTGCGCCTCGCAGGAGATGTCGCGCTGGCCGATCACTACCTCCCCGTGGTCGATCGCATCCTCTTCGACGCGAAGGCGCCGGAGGACTCCGACCGCCCAGGCGGTCACGGCCGCATGTTCGACTGGCATCTCCTGCGTTCGCGCAGGATCGAGGCGCCGTTCATGCTGTCCGGCGGCATCGACGCGCACAACCTCGCGGACGCCATCGCCATCACGCGCCCCGCCGGAGTCGATGTCTCGTCGGGCGTCGAGTCGGAGCCTGGAAAGAAGGACCCTGCATTGATCCGCGAGTTCGTCCGCGCCGCGCGCCGGATCGATTCGGGCTACGACGAACTGGCCGAGCGCGCGTCGACGCACGAAAGGTCTGCATCGTGACAGTCGCACCCAATTCGTTCCGCGTCGGTCCGGACGAGCGCGGCTTCTTCGGCCTCTATGGCGGCCGTTTCGTCGCCGAGACGCTGATGCCGCTGATCCTCGACCTCGAACGAGCCTATGAGGAGGCGCGGAACGATCCCGCCTTTCACGCCGAGCTTGCCGACCTCAGCACACACTATGCCGGTCGCCCGTCGCCGCTCTATTTCGCCGAGCGGCTCACGAAGCATCTCGGCGGCGCGAAGATTTATTTCAAGCGCGACGAGCTCAATCACACCGGCAGCCACAAGATCAACAATTGCCTCGGCCAGATTCTTCTCGCGCGCCGCATGGGCAAGACCCGCATCATCGCCGAAACCGGCGCCGGACAGCATGGCGTGGCGACGGCCACCGTCGCGGCACGCTTCGGTTTCCCATGCGTGATCTACATGGGCGCCACCGACGTCGAGCGGCAGAAACCGAATGTCTTCCGCATGCGCTTGCTCGGCGCGGAGCTGCGTCCGGTGACCTCGGGCAACGCCACGCTCAAGGACGCCATGAACGAGGCGCTCCGCGACTGGGTGACGAACGTCGAGAACACCTACTATCTGATCGGCACCGCCGCCGGCCCGCATCCCTATCCCTCCATGGTCCGGGACTTCCAGTCCGTGATCGGCCGCGAGGTGCGTGAGCAGATCGTGGAGAGGGAGGGCCGGCTCCCCGATGCTTTGGTCGCCTGCATTGGCGGCGGCTCCAACGCGATCGGCCTGTTCCATCCTTTCCTGGACGACAAGGACATTGCCATTTACGGGGTCGAAGCAGGCGGCCACGGCCTCAACGTCGAGAACGGCCACGCCGCCTCGATGACCGGCGGTCGGCCGGGTGTGCTCCATGGGAACCGGACATACCTGCTTCAGGACAGCGACGGGCAGATCCTTGAGGGACATTCCATTTCGGCCGGACTCGATTATCCGGGGGTCGGTCCCGAGCACGCCTGGTTGAAAGACACCGGCCGTGTCACCTATGTGCCCGCCACCGACAGGGAGGCGCTTGAGGCCTTCCAGCTCCTGACGCGGATTGAGGGGATCATCCCGGCGCTCGAGCCCGCCCACGCCGCCGCCCACGTGGTCAAGCTTGCGCCGACCATGCGCAGGGACCAGATCGTCGTCATGAATCTCTGTGGGCGCGGCGACAAGGATGTGTTCACTGTGGCCCGCCATCTGGGCATGGATATTGGATGACTTCCGGCATCCCGACTCGCATCGACCGCCGTTTCGCCGCATTGGCCGCCGAACATCGCCCGGCACTGATTGCGTTCGTCACCGCGGGCGACCCCGACTATGACAGCTCCCTTGCCATTGCAAAGGCATTGCCGGCCGCTGGCGCGGATCTCATAGAGCTGGGCATGCCTTTTTCCGATCCGATGGCCGACGGCCCCGCCATCCAAGCGTCGGGCCTGCGTGCCCTGAAGGCCGGCCAGACCATGCGGAAGACCCTGGCGATGGTCCGGGAGTTTCGCGCCGGCGACGACGCAACCCCGATCGTCCTCATGGGCTACTACAATCCCGTCTACAGCTACGGAAACGAGCGCTTCCTCGACGACGCTCGGGCGGCCGGCGTCGATGGGCTGATTGTCGTCGATCTGCCGCCCGAGGCCGATGACGAGCTGACGATCCCCGCGCTTGCCCGTGGCCTGAACTTCATCCGTCTCGCCGCGCCAACCACCGACGACCGGCGTCTGCCGCGCGTGCTCCAGAACACTTCGGGCTTCGTCTACTACGTTTCCATAACGGGCATCACCGGCGCGGCGGCCCCCGACGTGGCGAAGGTCGTCGCCGCGGTCAAACGGATCAAGGGGCACACGAAGCTCCCTGTCGCGGTGGGCTTCGGCGTTCGCACCGCCGCGCAGGCGAAGGCGATCGGCGAAGCCGCCGACGCCGTCGTTGTCGGCACTGCGCTCGTCGAGGCGGTACAGAAGTCGCTCGATGCCACCGGCCGCGCCACTGCCGCAACCGTCGGGGCGGTCACGGGCTTGGTGCGCGAGCTTGCGCAGGGCGTCGCCTCTGCCCGGCGCGCGAACGAAAGGGCACCCGCTTGAACTGGATCAACAATGTCGTCCGCCCCAAGATTCGCAGCCTCCTGAACAAGCGGGAGGTACGCGAGAATCTCTGGGTGAAATGCCCGGAGACCGGCGAGATGGTCTACGTCCGGGATCTCGTGAAAAACCACTACGTCATCGAGCATTCCGGCTATCACATGCGCATGAAGGCGCGCGACCGGCTGAACTATCTGTTCGGCGGGCCGGACTGGGAGGAAATCCCGTTGCCCGAGGTGACCTCCGATCCGCTGCGCTTTCGCGACGAGCGACGCTACACGGAGCGCCTGAAGGACGCGCGCGCCAAGACGGGCCTTCGCTATTCGGTGCTGATCGGCGCCGGCGTGGTGGAAGGCGTACCGCTGGTGGCCGGCGTGCAGGACTTCGAGTTCATGGGCGGTTCGCTGGGAATGGCGGCGGGTGAGGCAGTGATAACCGGGCTCATGACGGCGCGCGACCGCGAGCAGCCCTTCGTGATGTTCGCCGCCTCCGGCGGCGCGCGCATGCAGGAAGGCATACTTTCGCTGATGCAGATGCCGCGCACCACCGCCGCCGTGCAGGCGCTGCGCGAGGCGAAACAGCCCTACATCGTCGTGCTCACCAATCCGACGACCGGCGGCGTCACCGCCTCCTACGCCATGCTGGGCGATATCCACCTTGCCGAGCCTGGCGCCCTGATCGGCTTCGCCGGCCCGCGGGTCATCGAGCAGACCATCCGCGAGAAGCTGCCGGCCGGCTTCCAGAAGGCCGAATACCTTCTTGAGCACGGCATGGTGGACATGGTGGTCCACCGCCACGACCAGCGTCAGGTGATCGCGCGCCTTTGCCGGCTATTGCGCTCCGACAGAAGCGCCGCTAACGACACCGCGGCGTTGCCGGCAGCGCTTCAGGCCTGAGAGCCCGACCCGATATCGACGGAAAACGAGTATGGATCGTTCGAGCGCCATTCTTGAGCGCCTTCTGAGGCTGCACCCGCGCGAGATCGACCTGTCGCTCGATCGCGTACGGCGTCTTGCCGATGCGCTCGGCAATCCCGAACGGCGCCTGCCGCCGGTCGTCCATGTCGCCGGCACCAACGGCAAGGGCTCGACCACCGCATTCATGCGCGCGATGCTCGAGGCGGCCGGCAAGCGCGTTCACGTCTACACCTCGCCGCATCTTGTCCGCTTCCACGAGCGCATCCGCATCGGCGCCGCGACCGGCGGGGCCTTTGTCGACGACGAGGAGCTTGCCGATGCGCTCACCTATGTCGAACGCGTCAACGACGGCGCGCCGATCACCCAGTTCGAGATCACGACGGCTGCCGCATTCTTCCTGTTCGCCGAACATCAGGCCGACGTCACGCTGCTGGAAGTCGGGCTTGGCGGACGTCTCGACGCCACGAACATCGTTCCGCGGCCTCTCGCCTCGGTCATCACGCCGGTCTCTATCGACCATGAGAAGTTCCTGGGCGACACGCTCGCCGCCATCGCCTTCGAGAAGGCCGGCATCCTCAAGCCGCGCGTGCCCGGAGTAATCGCGCCGCAGGCGGAAGAGGCGCTGGCCGTGATCGAAAGGCAGGCCGCGCGAGAAGGCGCGCCGCTCTATGTCGCCAACCGGGACTGGGTCGCATTCTCCGAGCATGGGCGGCTGGTCTATCAGGACGGCGACGGCCTCCTCGACCTGCCGGCGCCGCATCTTGCAGGCCGGCATCAGTATTCCAACGCCGGCACTGCGATCGCCGCGCTGCGCCGCGCCGGCCTCAACCTGCCGACCGCCGCCATCGAGACGGGCCTTCAGACAGTGCAATGGCCGGCCCGTCTGCAACGCCTGACGTCCGGTGCGCTCGTCGGTCGCGCCGGCGCGGAGACCGAGCTGTGGGTGGACGGCGGTCACAATCCGGGAGCAGGCGCCGTGATCGCAGAGGCGATGGCTGACCTCGAGGAGCGTGTGCCGCGTCCGCTGGTGATGATCGTCGGCATGCTGAACACCAAGGACCCCGTAGGCTTCCTGCAGCCCTTCGCCGGGCTTGCCCGCCGCGTGCTGACCGTACCGGTTCCCTCCGACGCGGCGCGGGATACGGCCGAACTTGCGGAGATCGCGCGCCGGGCAGGGCTGGAAGCGGAGGCGACGGAGAGCGTCGAGGCTGCCCTCGACAGGATCGCCGCATCGAAGGATCTGGCGGCCTCGCCGCGCGTCCTGATTTGCGGCTCGCTCTATCTTGCCGGTCATGTGCTCGATCTCAACGGCACGCCGCCGGTTTGAAACGACAAAGGGCCGGGAACTCCCGGCCCTCTGTCATTCGGTCTGTTGCTTCGTCAGATGGCGCTCCTGATCCAGTCGGCGAGCCGGCCCTTGGGCTGCGCACCGATCTGCATCGACATCGGCTCGCCGTTCTTGAACAGGATCAGCGTCGGAATCGAGCGCACCCCGTAGCGGGTCGCGATTCGCGGGTTCTCGTCGACGTTGAGCTTGGCGATCGTCACCTTGCCGTTGAGCTCGGCAGAGATCTCCTCCAATGCCGGCGCAATCATTTTGCACGGCCCGCACCATTCGGCCCAGAAATCGACAACCACCGGTCCCGGCGCACCGAGCACGTCCTTGTCAAAGCTTGCGTCGGTTACCTTTGCGGTCGCCATGGAAGACCTCGAAAGCTGGAGGGGAGAGAAACCATTGCCGGAAAGGTAGGAACCGCCTGCCGTCGCGTCAAGGCAACGGCTCCATGCCGAAAAGCGGGGCTCCGAGGGCCTCGAGCGCCGAATCGGGAATTTCCATGAGCCGCGGCCCCTCGGTCCACAGGAGCGCGGCCGCGACCGGACGATTCGGGTAAAGCTCCCCGAGCGCCCGGCGATAGAGGGCGAGCTGCGCCAGATAGTCACGGGGCACCGCGCCAAGGTCCATGGGCGCAGGCCGGTTGGTCTTGAAATCCACAATGAGCACGCGCTCCGGCGTGACCGCGATCCGGTCCACCCGTCCGGCGACGACCGCATGCCCGCTCGCCGTGGGAAGCCTTCCGGCAATCTCGATCTCGGCGCGGCTCCCGGGCCCGAAGACTGCCGCGAAACGCGGATCGTCCATCACGGCCAGCACTTCCGCGGCAGTGGCGGTGCGCTCCTCGGCCGTCCAGTGTGCGGCCACGGATTGGAGATAGCGGGTCGCGGCGGCGGCCCGCATGCCGGCCGGAAGATCGGGGAGGGATTGCAACAGGCGGTGCACGACCAGTCCGCGCTCGAGCGCGGGGGCATTTTGCGGATCGAGCCGCGCCTCAAGCGCGTTTCTCCCCGCAAACGGCCGCGCTGCCTCCTCCGCGTCCGCCAGCGCCCGCGACGGCGAGAGCCGGCGCAGTGCCACAGGCGGTTCGGGCGCCGGCCTGTTGAGCCACGCCGGCAATGAAGTTTCCGTCGCTTCGCCTTCAGTTACCGGGACCGCCTCATGGCGCGGCGTGCTCCAGTCGCGGCGCCATTCGAAGGCCTCGCCCGTCGCGTCTTCCATCTGCCGCCACTCCCGCTCCAGGCCGCGCTGCACCAGCGCGTGCCACCCGGAAACGCGATCTGTGACCTGCCGTTTCGCGGTGCCGCACACGATCAGCCGGTCGCGTGCGCGCGTGAGGCCGACATAGAGAAGCCGCCGGTACTCATCGCGGGCGCGATCGCGAAGCCTGAGAATGTACGGCTCGATCGCGTCCGACATGTATTTTTGGCCGCGATACCACACGAGGGGCGAAGGTAACGCCGCATCCGGATCGTCGGTGAGCGCAACCACACGCGGATCGTGGCGGCCGTGCGTGGGTGGCGAACCGTCGTCGACCAGAAAAACGATATCCGCTTCCAGTCCCTTCGCGCCATGTACCGTCATCACGCGCACGTCGTCGCGGAACAGCGCCGGTTCGCGCTTGACTTCGGTCGCCGTGGTCCGGCTCCAGCGAAGGAAGCCTTGCAGCGAAGGCGTTTCGCTGCGCTCATAGGCAAGCGCCTGCGCAAGGAACTCGTCGAGAACATCCTCCGTTTCCGCGCCGAGCCTTGCCATGAAACGCCGCCGCCCGCCGTCGGCGCCGAGCACGCGCGCGTAGAAGTCGTGCGGCGGTCGGAAATCGGCCATGCGCCGCCAGGCTTCGAGTTGCCTGAAAGCCGCCTCGAAATGCGGCTCGGTTGCGACCGAGAGCGCCTGCCAGAGAGCGCCCTTCCGCTCGTGCGCCAGGCGGAAGAGATCGTCCTCGCCGATGCCGAAAAGCGGACTGCGGAGCAGTGCCGCCAGCGCGAGGTCGTCCTCCGGCAGAAGCATGACCTCGCCAAGCGCCAGCAGGTCGAGCACCGCAATGTGCTCGCCCATTTGCAGCCGGTCGGCGCCTGCAATCGGCACGCCGCGCTCCTTGAGCGCGCGGTTGATGGCATCGCTGAGCGCGCCGCGGCTGCGGGTCAGAACGAGAATGCCGCCGGCGCGGATCGGCTGGCCGTTGTCGAGCCGCGCACCGCTGCCGAGCCAGCCGTGGACTGTCTTCGCAATCCGGGCGGCAAGCTGCGCCTCGGGCGAATCGGCGCCGAGATGGTCGAGCGGCTCGTCCCAGGCGCCGGGCACGGGCTTCTCCGGCGGCTCGACCATCGGCCAAAACACTATATGGCCGGGCGCGTTGCGCCGCGCGGCAGCATGGACGGTCGGCCCGGCGTCCGACGACAGCCCGGCATGCGCCTCGGCTGCCGAGAACACCGCATCGACGCCCGCCAGAATATCGGGGCTCGACCTGAAGGAGACGTGGAGGGCGACCCTGGCGAACGCGGCGCCCGCCCCCTGCGCACGCCGGTGAAAGTCGTCGCGTACGCGGCTGAAGCGCGCCGGCACGGCGCCCTGAAAGGAATAGATGGATTGTTTCTCGTCGCCGACCGCGAAGATTGTGCGCACGTGATCGCTGGCGCCACGCCCGCTGAAGAACTCTTCGGCGAGCTTCACGACCACGTCCCACTGGCGCGGGCTGGTATCCTGCGCCTCGTCGACGAGAATGTGATCGATTCCCCGATCGAGCTTGTAGTGGACCCACTGGGCGGCATCGCGGCGCAGCAGCAGGTTGCCCGTCTTGACCACCAGATCGCGGAAATCGAGGAAGCCGCCGCGCGCCTTCCGCGCCTCGTAGTCCTGGATGACGGCGTCCGCCAGCCGTAGCATGGCGGCACTGGTTTCGAAAATGTCGGCGGTGGCGATACGGTCGAGAAGCGCCACGAGTCGGTCGTATTCGGCCAGCAACGCGTTTTCGTATCCCGCCCGTCGCATCGCCGCACTCACGAAGCTGTCGCGCTTGCGGGGTTCGCCCTGTGCGGTCAGGAAGATCGGCAGATAGGCCCGCCGCCGCGCCTCGTCGTCGTCGCTGTCCAGCATCCGCCGGATCGCCCGCAGCGTTCCGGCGTCCCGATCGGTCTTGCTGCCCGCCAGCGCCGCTGCAATTCCCCGAAGATCCCCGATCGAAAGCAACGAGCCGCCAAGAATCTCGGCGGCAAGCGCCGCGACGCTGTCGCCGGCGCCAAGGCCGAGCGCATCGCGAAGCGCGATCAGGGCCCGGTCGAGCGAACCCGCCGCCGCAATCCACGCATGAAGGTCGTCGCGGCGGTCTGCGAATTCCGTCACGGCGAGTTCGTACCCGCTGTCGCTGGCTCCGCCGACGACGGTCCTCAAGGCCTTGCCGAGCGCGCCTTCCGGGTCGCGTACCGCTTCTGCGAGAACGCTCCGGCGCGATTCCGCTATGAGTCCGGCGGCCTGCCGGTCGTCGAGCACCTCGAAGTGGCCGGCGACATTCGCCTCGAATGGAAACTGGTGCAGCAACCGCTCGCAGAATGCATGGATCGTCTGGATCTTCAGGCCACCGGGCGTCTCCAGCGCCCGCGCGAAAAGGCGCCGGGCGAGCGCAAGCGTCGCCGCCGAAGGATTCTTTCCCTCGATCTCCGCAACTCTCGTTGCGAGCGTGACATCGTCGAGCTGCGTCCACGCCGCGAGGTCCCCAAAAACGCGTTTCGCCATCTCCGCCGCGGCGGCCTTGGTGAAGGTGAGGCAGAGGATCCGGGCGGGATCGACACCGGCAAGAAGCAGCCGGATGACGCGCTGGGCCAGAACGTAGGTTTTGCCCGACCCGGCATTGGCCGCCACCCACGCCGAACGGTCCGGGTCTGAAGCCGCGAGCTGCGCCGCGCGCGTCGCCTCGTCGATCGAGAAGGCCGCGCCGCTCACACGTCGTCCTCCCCGGGAGAGAGCCGCCACTCCGCCACCCGCGCCAGATGGTCGTAATCACCCGGAAAGCGCAGTCGCTCGAACTGCGGCCGCGCGAGCGAGAGATAGCCGCGTTCCGGATTGTCATAGGCATCGATCAGCGCGCGCAGCTTCGCCAGCACCGCGTCGCCAACGGCGTCGGCGGTCCATCCCTTCTCGACGGCGCTCTTGTGGGGTTCGCCGCGCCGCACAAGGCCGAGGCCGAGCCAGGCGACGTCCGCGACGCGCCGCCCGGCGAGCGCGTCGCCGCCACGTTCGGCCAGCTTCGCGTCGAAGGCGCCCGCCCGCGCCATCGCGACTTCAAGTCCGAGCTGCGGGGCGAAGCCGGCAAGCACCTGCGCGGCGGAGGGCGGCTGGCCGGTCTTGAAATCGAGAATGTCGATGCTGCCGTCGCGCCGCAGATCGATGCGGTCGGCGCGCCCGCGCAGAACGAACGTGCCGCCCGGCGCCGCGATTTCCATGCGCCCGCCGATCTCGGCGAAGCGCGCCGCAATCTCCTCCGACCGTGCCGCCTCGAATGCAACGAACCAGCGGACGATCGCTTCGAAGCGGAGCCGCCATATCGCGTGCACTTCCGGAAAATGTTCGACCGACGCGAGCCCTTCCTGCGCCAGCTCGAGCAATCGCTTTTCGGCCGCTTTGTCGAAGGGACCGCGCCACTCCTCGACAAACTTCCCAAGGGTCTCGTGAACGAGATTGCCGCGCTCGCGCGCATCGGGTTCCTGCCCGATCGCCTCCAGCGGCTCCAGGCCGAGAACATGCCGCGCATAGATCGCATATGGGTCGCGCACCCATGTCTCGATCTCGGTGATCGAGAGGCTGCGCGGCCGCACCGCCACGGGCGGTTTCGGCTCGGGCCGTGCCTCACGACGCTCGCCGCGTGCATGTCCGTCGATCGCGCGCGCCAACGCAAGATAGCGTGCGCCGCGTTCCGTAATCTGCTGCATCGCAGCCTTGCCAGCCACGGCGCCGAGCCGCTGCAGCCAGCGCGAAGGCACCGTCGGTGCACCGGCGCGCCTTTCCGAGCGCGTCACGATCACGCGCGGTGACGACATCGCCTGAATGAAATCGTGTGCCGCAAGGCCAATCCGCCGCTCCGGCGCTTCGAGTCCGATCTTCGCCCGCATGGTCCGCGACAGCCAGGGATCGGTACGAATGGCCGCCGGCCAGACGCCCTCGTCGAGGCCCGCGAGAATCATGAGATCGACCGATTGCAGCCGCGCCTCCAGCGTGCCCCAGATGTGGATGCGCGGATCGGCGGTCGGCGGCGGGGTGACGCGCACATCGTCCATCGCCGCGACAAGGAACCCCGGATACTCTGCGAGCGTCAGCGGCAGGTCTCCGGCTGCGGGCTCCATCAATCCGGCGAGCAGGTCCGCCAGGGCCTCGCCGCTGCCCTTCGACCAGAACGCGGCATCCGAGCCGGTCTCGTCGCGTGTGACATGCCGGAGCGCGGTCATCAGCAGCCGCGTCGCTTCGGCGGCGGAAAGGTCCGGGTTGCTCTTCGCCGCTTCAAGCGGCTGCAAGGCAGTCGACATGCGCTGCGCAAGGCGCGCCGCCGCGTTCCATTCCGCGGCGCCAAGCCGGCGACGGCTGCGCGGAATCCGGCCGCCTCCAACCTTCGCGGACTCGACCGCGAGCCGCTGCACGTCGAGCTCCTCGGCGAGATTCGCCACGCCGCCCTTGAGCCGCGGATTGCGGAAGAGGGAAAGCTCGAGCGCACGCGCGGCGCGGCGGCACTCCTCCGCCTTCATGCCGAAACGGGCGAGGGGATGCTTGGCGATGGCGAGCAGCGTCACCGGATCTGCATTCGTGAGCACGCCGTCCACAACCAGCCGCGCCAGGATTGCCGGCGGCGTGTCGCGCAGCGCGGCACCGGCTGAATCGTCGATTTCAAGCCCAAACCGGGCCAGCTCCGCACTCACCCGGCGCGCGATGGTCCGGTCCGGCGTCACCAGCGCGGCCCGCGCCACGCCTTCCTCGATGCCTTCCCGCAGCGCAATGGCAATTGCCAGCGCCTCCTCCTGCTCGGAGGCGGCGACGATCAGGCAAAGGCCATCGAGCGCCGCGGGATCGGGCGAGATGCCTGCCCAGGCGTCGGTCGTCTCGGCCGGGCGCATGGCGGCTCCCATCAGCCGCGCACGCGGCGCAGCGGTCCGCCCAAGCGGCACGACATCGGAGCGCGGCGCGCCAAGCGCGGAGAGCAGGCGCTTCAATCCGTATTGCGGATGACTCGGCACAGGCGGCTCGCCGTCGCCGCCGATCGCCGCCCAGCCGGCCTCGTCGATGTCCTGATCGAGGCCGGGCAGCACCACCGCGCCAAGCGGCAGATTCGCGATCGTGCCGAGCAGCGTCGCCGTTGCTGGGATGGAGCCGGTGGAGCCTGCTGCGATGACCGGCGCTTTCGGCGGGTTCGCCTGCAGCCGCGCCGCCTCGGCGCGAATGAGGACATCGCGCCGCGCCACCGGATCGGCGCGCCCGCGCTCCTCAAGGTGCCGCGGCCAGTACTCGGTGACGATGCGCAGGAACTCCAGCGTCAGCGTCCAGTAGGCGGGATAGTCCTCCGGCGTCAGCGCTGCGAGCGCGTCCCAGGGGACGCCGGCGCTTTCCATCTCGTCGAGAAGGGCAGCGAGATCGCCCGCCAGGCGCAACGCATCACCCGCCGAGGCCGGAATGAGCAACGGCTCCCCCTCGTCGAGCGCAAGGACCTCCCGCCGCACGGTGCGGCCCCATTGGCGCACAAGCCGGGCCAGCGTGAGCCGCCGCTCGAGCCGGGAAATCGCCGGCGGCAACGCCAGGCGGTCGAACGCATCGCCTGCGTCCGGCGCGAGCAGATGGTCCGCCTCGTCGACATCGCCGATCGGCCGGATCCGGGGGAGCACCGTCATCCCCTGCGATCGCTCGACGAAGGCCTCCGCCAGCGCGCGCGCCGCACGGCGCGTCGGCACCAGGATGGACACATCCGCGATCGCGAGCGGATTGTCTGCGAGCCCGGGAATCGGACCGAATGTGCCCCCAAGCACCGCGTCGGCAAGAGTCGGCAGGAAGGGCGTGCCGGCTGGTATCGTATAGATGTGGGGCTTTGCCCCGCTCACTCAGGCCGCGCTTTCAGCGAAGCACAGCTCGGCTTCGCGGATGGCCTCCGGCGTTCCGACATGCAGCCAGATGCCGTCCATGCGTACGCCGTAAAGGCGCTCCCTCTCGATGGCGGCATCGAACAGCAGATTGAGCGAGAAGGCACCGTCCGGCGCGCCGGTAAAGAGCCGTGGGTGAAGAATGGCGGCACCCGCATAGACGAAAGCGGCGACCTGTCGCTCGCGCCGGCGCTGCACGCGCCCGGTCGGATCCATCGTGAAATCGCCCGGCCCTGAATAGCCGATTGCGGCGACCGTGGGCGCCAGCATCAGCAGAGCATCCATCCGTTCGGGATCGTAGGCCCGTGCAAGATGGTCGAGATTGGGCTGCATACCCTCGATCCAGAACGAGTCGGAGTTGAGCACATAGAAGGGATCGGGACCGAGTTTGGGCAGCGCGTTGGCGATGCCACCGCCGGTATCGAGCAGCTTCTTGCGCTCGTCGGAGATCACGATCTTCGGAAACCGACGCCGCGCCAGGTGCGCCTCGACGAGGTTGGGCAGGTAGTGGACATTGACCACCGCCGTCTCGACGCCCGCCATCTGGAGCCGGTCGAGCGCGTGGTCGATAAGCGCGCGCCCGGCAACCTCGATCAGAGGCTTCGGAACGGTTGTCGTGATGGGCCGCATGCGCTTGCCAAGCCCGGCAGCGAGAACCATGGCCGTCCTAGGTCTGAAGCGGGCCTCAGGCATGGGTCTGTCACCTCCGGTTTTGTGGCAGGGCCTTCTCATACCAGAGCGAAAGCGCCGAAAGAACGGGGTGGGTCAAAGCGCGCTGTAGATAACCTTCAACACGAGACAAGTGTTTGAGATAAAATGGCTTTCCGCCGACGGTGCCGAGGCGCGCGAACGCTCCCATCACCTTCATCGCGCGCTGTGCGGCGAGGATGGCATAGGCCTCATCGAAACCCCGCTCATCGAAACCCCCGCCGCGCCGGCGAAGGGACGCGTAGTGCGCCTTCAGTGCGGCTTCGAGCGCCGTCGGCACGTCGGCCCGCGCGTCCTGGAGGAGGGAGGCGACGTCATAGGCCGAGGGACCGTGGAGGGCGTCCTGAAAGTCGAGGAGGCCCACCCGGCGATGCCCCTGTCGCACCGGGAGCCAGAGCAGGTTGGGCGAATGGAAATCTCGGAGCACCCAGCTTGTCTCCGTCGCCAGGGCCCGCTCGATCGGCGCGACCCAGATCGACCGGAAGTCGTCGGCCGCAGCAGGCGAGAGGGAACGACCGGTCGCGCGAGGAACGTACCAGTCGATAAACAGCGACAGTTCGACCGACAATGCATCGGCGTCGTATGGAGGCAGCCGATAGATGCCCCCGCGCCACGCGATCTCCGCGGGCCGTTTCCGCAAATGGAGATTGGCAAGGACTTCCACTGCCGCACGATAGCGTTTCGGATCGGCCGCGCTGTCGCGCACAAGAAGTTCCGACCCGAGATCTTCCAGGAGCAGGAGCCCTGCATCGAGATCGGCGGCGAGAATCTCGGGTGCCGAAAAGCCCATATTGCGCAGCGCTTCGTCGACGGCGACGAATGGAACGACATCGACCGCGCGATGTGCGATCTTGTCGTAGTCGGTTGCCGCGCGTGCGGGCGCGTTCTGCAGCACGGCACGGCGCCCATCGGCGCGCACGCGTTCGTAGATGCGCCCCGAGGCATCGCCCTGGAGATGGCGCCGCGCGGCGCCCTCCCAGCCGGAGCGGTCGAGAAATGCGCGTATCGCACGGGTGCGGCCAATGCGCGCCGGCCACGCGCCGCCGCCGGAAAGCGTCGCGATGCGTCCATGCTCCGCGATGGCGAGCGCAATCGTCAGCGCTCCCGCCGGAAACCGCGCCGCGGCGCGCTCGGGCCATTCGACCAGCCTCGCGCCATCCAGGGCCGCCTCCTCGAAACCGATCTCGTCCAGTTCGGCGCCGTCGGAAATGCGATAGAGATCGAAATGCGCGATCCGCCGCCGACCCGCATCGTATGTCTGCACCAGCGTGAAAGTCGGGCTGGGTACTTCCAGCGCCAGATCGTCGGCGAACGCGCGGATGAGAGCGCGGGCGAAGGTCGTCTTGCCGGCCCCGAGCCCGCCAGCCAACCCGACGGTGTCGCCGGGCGCGAGCGTTGCCGCCACATCCTCGGCAAGGCGCGCGGTAGCCGCTTCGTCGGGCAGCGCGACGGTCAGCGGCCAATCGGCTTTCTCGGTAGGGGCGCGCGGTGCCAAGGGAGCCTGCGGCTGGAAGTCGATCGCGATCCTTTAGCGGTCTCCGGTCGCAAATGCGAGACGGGGAGCGGTCCTACTCGGCGGCCTCGATGATGGCGGCGGGCCGGACCGGCAGCCGTACCGTGACCGACGTTCCCTTGCCCTCGGCGGACCGGATCGCGACGGTGCCGCCGTGCAGCTCCACGAAGGCGCGGACGATGGAAAGTCCCAGCCCGGCGCCGCCGCGCGAACTGCCGCCGGCCCGGCTCGAGAAACGGTCGAAAGCTGTCGCGATGAAATCCTCGGGCATCCCGGCGCCTTCGTCGTCGACCATGAAGGCGATAAAGTCGCCCTCTCTCCGTGCCCCGATGGTCACCCTGCCGCCGGCCGACGAGAATCGCACTGAATTGGCCAGAAGATTGTAGAGGATTTGGCGCACACGTTTCTCGTCCGCGATGAAATGCCCGATATCGCGCGGCACGCGCATGTCGAGCCTGAGCCGCGCGCCCTCCATGCGTACGCGAACGCTTTCCACGGCCGAGACGACCACGGCGCGAATGTCCACCTCGCCCAGATCGAGCTCCATGATGCCCGCGTCCACGGTCGCCAGATCGAGAATGTCGTTGACGATGGCGAGCAGCGCATCGCTCGATGCCATGATGTAGCCGATATATTCGCGCTGCTTCTCGTTGAGCTGGCCGATTTTCGGATCTGCCATGAGTTGCGCAAATCCGATTATGTTGGTGAGGGGCGAACGCAATTCGTAGGAGACGTGCTGGATGAACGCGTTCTTGAGCTGGTCGGCGGCCTCCAGCGCGAGATTCTTTTCGGTCAACGCGCGCTCGACATGCACCGTCGCGGTGACGTCGACGAAGGTGACCATGGTCTGCCCCTCCGGGAGCGGAATGGTCGCATAATCGACTACCTTGCCGTCGAGCCGCTCCATGCGGCCCACGACGGAAGCGCGCTCCTCGTCGACGCCCGCGACGGCGACGGTGAGCCGATGCCAGTCCTCCTCCCTGTTGTGCAACCGGCGACAGCCGGCGATGAGTTCCGCGACATGCGGCCGCTCTGCCAGCCGCTTCCGATCGAGCCCCCAGATCTCGGCGAATGCCGGGTTGGTGAGGCGGACGCGGCCGTCCGAGCCGAACACGACCACCGCCTCGGCGAGATTGTCGAGCGTCTCGCCCTGCACGCGGATCAGCGCGTTGTAGCGGCTCTCCAGGTCGAGCCGCTCTGTCACGTCCTCATAGATCCAGGTGACGCCGCCATCGGGGTGCGGATTGGCGATGACGCGCAGCTTTTGGCCGTCGGGCATCACCCATAGCTGTTCCTTTGTCTCCAGCGAGAGGTAGGCGGACAACAGGTCGGCCTTCCAGGTTCGGTAGTCGGCCTGTTCCGGCAATCTGCGCTCGGCGCGCAGCCAGTCGAGAATTTCGCCATCCTCGGGCATCGATTCCAGGAATGCCGTGTCGAGGCCGAACAGCGCGCGATAGGCGGCATTGTAGGAGCGGAGCTTCCGGTCCGGGCCGAAAATCGCCACGCCGGCCGCGAGTTGATCCAGCGTACGGGCGTGAAAATCCACGAGCCGGTCGAGCGCCGCCCGCGCGGCGGCAACCTCGGTCGCATCGATCGCAATTCCCGCGCCGACGCCGGAACCGGCTACCGCGGTCACGTCGAACTGACGCCGCTCGCCGCCGACAACGGCGCTCACGCGCCGCCGGACGGGCTGACCGTCCGCCCCGCCGGTGCGGATCGCATCGCGTGTAACGGCATCGAGGAATTCGAGCCCGTGCCGGGCTGCCTCGTCGGCCGACACCGCGTCGACCGCTTCGGCGAAGCGGCGGCTCACCCAGACAAGGCGGCCCGCCGCATCGCGGAGCCATGCGGGCGTGCCGGCGGCATCGAGCACGGCTTCGAACGCGGCGACGGTCTCCGAGAGGCTGCGCACCTGCGCCTCGAGCCTGGTGACCGTGAGTCGGTCTCCTGTAAGCTCGCGAAAACGTACCAGTGCGAGGCCGCCGGCCGTGCGGCCGCAGGCTTCCAGCGCGCCGCCCTCCGGCGTGGTCACGGGCAACTGAAAGCCCTCGCCGCGCTCGCGCAGACGAGCGATTGCCTGATCGAGCAATAGCGCGGAGTCGGCATCGAGCCATTCGTTGAACGCGACGAACGCGGCAGGTTCCTCCGGTACTCCCGGAACCGGCGGCAGGACGCCGATCGCCCGTGGCGGCACATCCGGCGCTTCGAAGGCGACGAGGCGATCGCCGGAGATATCGATGAACGCCTCCACGCGTTCGGCGGAGGCCTTGAGGTCGGCGGCCTCGAGACGGAGACGTTGGTTTTCGCGTGCGGTCTCGTCCCGCGAGCGGATGAGGGTGATGGTGCTGGCGACGGCGAACGTTATTGCGCCGATCAGCGCGCTCAGTATGACGACCTCGGCGGCGCTGATGCGGAAGAGGAGATCGCTTACCGGATTAGCTGCGGCGGGCCCGCAGCAGAAGGCGCCGGCGAACGCGGCCGCGGCAAAAGCGGTCCGGCCTGCGGACGGCGCAAGGCCGATCGCTGCCGCGATGCCGTTCGCTCGGCGCATTTGAATTGGCCCCTTCCCGCCGCCCGGGAGACGGACGGGGCCGCCGCCGCCAGCCCGCCCGAATCACCCGAAATGTAACGGATAGGGAAGGGTGCATGAATCCTTCCCGGCTGCCAAACGGCGATCGCGGTCGCACTGTTGCGACCGCGCCGCGGTTCTCGGAAAAAATATTGCCGGGAAGGGCCGTCAGTACCGGTATGTTTCCGGCTTGAATGGCCCGGTCTGCGACAGGCCGAGATACTCGGCCTGCTTCTCCGTGAGCCTGGTCAGATTCGCCCCGATCTTGGCAAGGTGCAGCGCGGCGACCTTCTCGTCGAGCTGCTTCGGCAGCACATAGACCTTCTTCTCGTAGGCTTCCGGGCGTGTCCAGAGCTCGATCTGGGCGAGCGTCTGGTTGGTGAAGGATGCCGACATGACGAAGCTTGGATGCCCCATCGCATTGCCGAGATTCACGAGCCGGCCCTCCGAAAGGAGAATGATGCGCTTGCCGTCGGGAAACTCGATCTCATCCACCTGCGGCTTGATGTTGTGCCACTTGTAATTTCGGAGCGCGGCGACCTGGATTTCGCTGTCGAAGTGGCCGATGTTGCACACGATCGCACGGTCTTTCATCGCGCGCATATGCTCGATCGTGATCACGTCGACATTGCCCGTGGCGGTGACGAATATATCGGCGCGCGGTGCCGCCTGTTCCATCGTCACGACTTCATAGCCTTCCATCGCCGCCTGCAGCGCGCAGATCGGATCGATCTCCGATACCATCACGCGGCAGCCTGCGTTGCGAAGGCTCGCGGCAGATCCCTTGCCGACATCGCCGAAGCCCGCAACCATCGCCACCTTGCCGGCCATCATCACGTCGGTGCCCCGGCGGATGCCGTCGACCAGGCTCTCGCGGCAGCCGTAGAGATTGTCGAACTTCGATTTGGTGACCGAGTCGTTCACATTGATTGCAGGAAAGAGCAGAGTGCCTTTCTTCGCCATCTCGTAGAGGCGGTGGACGCCCGTCGTCGTCTCTTCCGTCACGCCGCGGATGTTCCGGGCGATCTGCGAATACCAGCCGTGCTTGTGCTTGAGGCGCTGCCTGATCGCCGCGAAGAGGATTTCCTCCTCCTCGTTGCCCGGCTTGTCGAGAAAAGCCGTGTCGCCGTCCTCCGCCCGCTTGCCGAGATGCACCAGCAGCGTCGCATCGCCGCCGTCGTCGAGAATCATGTTCGGCGTGCCGCCGTCGGCCCACTCGAAAATGCGGTGCTGGTATTCCCAGTAGTCTTCCAGCGACTCGCCCTTGATGGCGAACACCGGCGTGCCGCCGTCGGCTATCGCCGCGGCGGCGTGATCCTGCGTCGAATAAATGTTGCACGAGGCCCAGCGGACCTCCGCCCCGAGCGCCTTCAACGTCTCGATCAGCACGGCGGTCTGGATGGTCATGTGCAGCGAGCCGGCGATCCGCGCACCCTTGAGCGGCTGTTTTGGGCCGTATTCGGCCCGTACCGCCATGAGGCCGGGCATCTCGGTCTCGGCAATATCGATTTCCTTGCGGCCCCAGGACGCGAGGCCGATATCCTTGACTGCGTAATCCATGGAACGCGGCGTCCTTTTCGGGAAAGTGAGGCGCCCTTATAGCGGAGCGGGTCGCCCGCCGCAACAGGGATATAAAGATATCTTTATATGATGTCGTCCGGCTTGCGCGGCTGCCCTTCCGCCGCCACTTGGATCGGGTGGCGAAAAGGAGCGAAGATCATGGCAAAGCACCGCACTCGGAACGATCTGCCGTCAAACGCCAAATCCGTGGCCATCGACCTTCTCAATCGGCGCCTCGCCGATACGATCGATCTCGCTCTCGCCACCAAACAGGCCCACTGGAATCTCAAGGGTCCGCAATTCATCGCGATCCATGAGATGCTCGACGCCCTGCGATCGGATCTCGATCGGAGCACCGACACGATGGCCGAACGCGCCGTCCAGCTCGGTGGCACTGCGCTCGGGAGCCTCCAGGCGGTCGGCAAGGCGACGACGCTGTCTCCCTATCCGCTCGACATCTATGCCGGCCGCGATCATCTCGAGGCACTCATCGAGCGATACGGCAAGGTGGCCAATGCCGTCCGCAAGGCGATTGACGAGGTGTCTGAGGCCGGCGACATGACCACGGCCGACGTGTTCACCGAAGTATCCCGCGGCCTCGACAAAGCGCTCTGGTTCCTGGAAGCGCACGTCCAGGAGAAAGGCTGATCGTCCTATTCCTCCTCGCCGAAATTTCCGCTGACAAGTTCGGCGAGGGCGGTGAGAGCCGCCTCGGCCTCCGGTCCGGTCGCGGAGATGCGCAAGGTGGTTCCGGGCGCTGCCGCGAGCATCATCAACCCCATGATCGAGGTACCGCCGACGGCGTGACCGTCGCGCGATACGGTAATCGCGGCGTCGAAACGCTCCGCGCATTGAACGAACCGTGCGGCCGCCCGCGCGTGGAGTCCTCGCCGGTTGGCGATCACCACATCGCGCGACAGGATCGTCTCTTCGCCCACCGCGTTATTTGCCGGCCAGGACCTGGCTCGCGACGTTGATGTATTTGCGGCCGGCTTCCTGTGCGTCGGCGACAGCGCCTGCGAGCGGCTTTTCCGCTCGCACGCTTGCCAGCTTGATCAGCATCGGGAGGTTGACGCCGGCAACCACCTCGATCCTGTTGGGTTCCATCACCGAGATGGCGAGATTGGACGGCGTTCCGCCGAACATGTCGGTGAGCACGATGACGCCGGACCCGTCGTCCACCTTTTTCACGGCGTCGAGGATGTCCTGACGTCGGCGCTCCATGTCGTCCTCCGGTCCGATCGCGATCGTTTCCAGATGGCTCTGCGGGCCGACGATATGTTCGAGCGCAGCGCGGAATTCCACAGCCAGCCGGCCGTGGGTAACGAGGACAAGCCCGATCATGCGACCACTGGTTCCCCGGTTTTCCTGGAGCCGGCGCGTGGCCGTTTCCTCGCAGGCCGCCCAATTTCCACGGATCGATTCCGCAACGCAAGAGACTTTTCCGCACGTGCTCTGTACAGCTTGACCTGCGGCAGGCGCTCGACGGCCAGCATGACGCGTGTCGGCCCATCGGCGACGCCGATGGGCAGAAGAATCCGGGGGATGACCGCCCCGCAAAGCTCTGTCTCCCTCTCGGCGGCGCCAGGCAGGCGCGGCGCCGCCCCGGCCTCGACAAGGTCGACGACGAGCGCAATTGCGGCGGACCGAAGATACGGGAAGGGAAGCAGGCCCTGGCCGCGCACCTCCAGAAGTCCCGCAATCTCCGGGGGCGCGCTCGCGCGGAGCCGGCCGTCGCCGGCAGACAGGACGACACGGTCGTCGGCGACCAGCCGGTGCCTCTTGCGATCGGCCATGATGAGTCCGAGCGCCAGCGCCGACTTGCCGCTGCCGGATCGGCCGCGGATCAGGATGCCGGCCGCGCCGAGCGCGACGGCCGTTGCGTGGATCGTTTGCGCCGCTGCCGGACGCCTCATGCGGCGGCCGGAATGCGCAGGACGAACCGGGCGCCGAGGATCTCCGGCTCACCGCTTTCGCCGGGGCGCCGCGGTCGCACACGGTTCTCCGCCCAGATGCGGCCCCGGTGGGCCTCGACGATCTGCTTGGTGATCGACAGGCCGAGGCCCGAATTCTGCCCGAACGACTCCGCGTCCGGCCGGTCGGTATAGAAGCGCTCGAATATCCGGTTGATGGCGTCCGGACGAATGCCCGGACCGTCGTCGTCCACCGTCACCTCGACCATGGAGCCGACGCGGCGGAGCGCGATTCGCACGGTTCCGTCCTTCCGGCAGAAAGAGCGCGCATTGTCGATCAGGTTGTTGAACACCTGTCCGAGGCGGCTCTCGTGTCCGATGATGTAGTAGGCGTTGCGTTCGGCCGGCGCGATGTCCACCTGAATGCGCGGCCCGTCGGCGCCGGAAAGCTCGGTCGCGACATTCACCACTCCCCGCACGACCTTGGTGAGATCGATGGGCACGGCGTCCTGCCGCGCCAGCTCGGCATCCAGACGCGATGCGTCCGAGATGTCGGTGATCAGCCGGTCGAGCCTGCGCACATCGTGCTGGATGATGGCTGTCAGCCGCTCTTTTGCCTCCGGCGTCCTGGCGAGCGGCAGCGTTTCGACCGCGCTCCGCAGGGAGGTGAGGGGGTTCTTGAGCTCGTGAGAGACGTCGGCAGCGAAATTCTCGATGGCCTCGATTCGGTTGAACAGCGCGCGCGTCATGTCGCGAAGCGCCTGCGACAGGTGTCCGATCTCGTCGCGCCGGTGGGTATAATCCGGTATCTGCGGACGCGAGCGCACACCGCGGCGCACCCGGTCGGCGGCATCGGCAAGCCGGCGAAGCGGCGCCGCGATCGTGCCGGCGAGCACGATCGACAGAAGCACGGTGACGACTGCGGCAACGACGAACACACGCACGATTGCCAGCCGCTCGTTCTGGACGATCTCGTCGATGTCGCCGCCCTGCGTTGACAGGAGGAGCGTTCCGAGCACGGCGCGGAAGCGCTGGATCGGCACCGCAACCGACACGATCAGCTCACCCCGGTCGTTGAGCCGCACGACGTTCATGGGTGTCCCGTTGAGAGCGCTGACCACCTCCGGATAGGCCTTGCCGTTGCCGGCGCCGATCTCCTGATAGATCGGCATGTCGCCGCGCAACTGGAGGCGCAGCCACCCCCACAGCGTGTCCAGGGGCGATTGCCGCGCCGCCTGCGGCGGCGGCAGATCCAGCGTCAGCACCTGGCCGCGCGAATAGAGGTGCCGGGAGTCGACGACCAGGATGCCGTCGCGGTCGTAGATGCGGGCGCGCGTCCGTGTCGGCGAAATCAGGCGCCGCAGGATCGGTGCGACGCGCTCCGGATTGATCGGGAAATCGAGGCCCTCGATTGGCTGGTCGAACGGGGACAGACTCTCGCCCGCCTTGAGTTCAAGCAGCTTGTCCGGATCTATCGTTATCGTGTTGGTCTCGACTGTCGCCGAGGCAGCGATGGCGCCGGCGATGATCTCGCCCTGCGTGGTGAGACTCTGCACGCGCGCGTCGATCAGGCCGGCGCGGAACTGGTTGAGGAACAGGATGCCCGAAACGAGCACCAGCAGTGCAGCGAGATTGAGAACGATGATTCGCCGCGTGATGCTGGAGAATGCGTGGATGCTGACGAATCGCCAGAAGCGCAACCACACGCGCCGCAGTGCCCGCAGGCGCGGACGCAAGCTGCGCGACCGGATAACGCTTCCGCTCTCTGCCCTGACCGCCATGCCTTCCGCTCTGCCCGAACACTCCGGACCGCATCGGACCGTCGGCGCCGGAGCGCCGGCTTGACGGGACGCCCCTGACTTACGCTTCCTTGAACCGGTAGCCGACGCCGTAGAGAGTTTCGATCATATCGAAGTCCGCGTCGACCACCTTGAACTTCTTGCGCAAGCGCTTGATGTGGCTGTCGATCGTCCGGTCGTCAACATAGACCTGATCGTCGTAGGCCGCATCCATCAGGGCGTTGCGGCTTTTGACCACGCCGGGTCTCTGGGCGAGGGCGTAAAGAATGAGGAATTCGGTCACCGTCAGGGTCACCGGCTGGCCGTTCCATGTGCAGGTATGCCGCTCGGGGTCCATCGAGAGGGCGCCGCGCTCGAGGATGCGCGTCGTGTCCTCCGTTGCCTTCTGCCCGGCGGCAGCGGATGTCGCGTCGCGCGGCTGCGCGCGGCGAAGCACCGCCTTTACGCGCTCGACGAGCAGGCGCTGCGAGAACGGCTTCTTGATGAAATCGTCGGCCCCCATCTTCAGGCCGAACAGCTCGTCGATCTCGTCGTCCTTGGACGTCAGGAAGATGACGGGCATGTCGTTCTTCTGGCGCAGGCGCCGCAGGAGTTCCATTCCGTCCATCCGCGGCATCTTGATGTCGAGGATGGCAAGATCGGGTGCGCTGCCCTGAATGCCGTCCAGCGCGGAGGCGCCGTCTGTATAGGCCTGGACCCGATATCCTTCGGACTCCAGCGCTATCGAAACCGATGCAAGGATATTGCGATCGTCGTCGACAAGGGCGATCGTCGGCATGGGCAGGCTCCCTTTACCGCGCCGCGCGAGCGGCCAGATGCGCCTTTGGCTTCAGAAATGCGCGCAAAATGTGGCACCAAGCTTAACCGATAAGCCGCGGTGGCGCTATCGATGCCAAGGCTGCCGCTACCTTTTGGCAGTTTGAGGGTAAATGACGCAAGAAATTGTTTTTGCCCCGGTTTTTGGGGCTCACGGCCGCCATGGGCATGCCTGAAGGCCCGCCTGCCCGCCAAGACGAGGGGTACGGTCCCACCGACCGGGCGCTTGTCGAGGTCGCCTGCACCCTCCTCAAGGAGGCCCGCTCGGCGGCACTTGCGACGCTCATGCCCGACGGGATGCCCTTTGGGTCGCTGGTATCGGTTGCCATGGGGGCCGATGGCGCGCCGCTCATGCTGCTTTCGCGGCTTGCCGTCCATACAGCCAATCTGGAGCGCGACGCGCGGGCTTCCTTGTTGATTGCGGCCGCGGCTGCAACCGGGAATCCGCTTGCCGACGCGCGGATCACCCTGACCGGTACGGCGTTTCCCGTCGGCAACGATGCCGCGGCGCGCGAGGCCTTCCTCGCGCGACATCCCGAGGCCGCAGCCTATGCGGATTTCGCCGATTTCGCGTTTTTCCGGTTCCGTACCCTTGGCGCCCACATGGTCGCCGGTTTCGGCCGCATCGGGGATATTCCCCCGTCGGAGCTCGGCTTGCCAAGTCACTGAGCCGTCTGACTGTTTCAGCCCAGAGGGCGCGTCAGGTTCGCGCACGGGGCGATTTTTCGTTGCCTATACCTCACCTGGCGCTTACCTACAGCCAACCGGGGGGTCGGGCTTTCCCGGTCGAAGGACAGGTGAGGAGCGTGACGGAACTACGCAACGCCGCCGATGTGGCCGCCGCGATCAGAAACGCCGCCCGGCTGCACTCGAACATGACGACGGCGCAACTCGTTGAGGCGGCAATCGCGCGCCGCGAGGGGATGCTTGCCGAGGGCGGCGCGCTTGCCGTGGAGACCGGTATTCACACCGGCCGCTCGCCAAAGGACAAGTTCATCGTTCGCGATGCCACGACGGCCGACACCGTGTGGTGGGCGCAAAACAACGCCATGGAGCCGGAACACTTCGCGGCGCTACTTGCCGATTTCCTGGAATACGCCGCGGGCCGCGATCTGTTCGTCCAGGATCTCTGTTGCGGCGCCGACCCGTCCAGCCGGATCCGGACCCGTGTCTTCGCCGAGTACGCCTGGCACGCGCTCTTCATCCGCAATCTGCTGATTCGCCTGCCGGCTGCCGAACGCGCGGGCTTCGTGCCCGATCTCACCATCGTCGATTTTCCGGGCTTTCGCGCCGATCCGTCTCGGCACGGCTGCCGGACGGAGACCGTGATCGCCTGCGATTTCACGCGCGGCATCGTCCTCATCGGCGGCACCTCCTACGCCGGCGAAATGAAAAAATCCGCCTTCACGTATCTCAATTTCATCCTGCCCCCGCAGGGCATCATGCCGATGCACTGCTCGGCAAATGTCGGACTCGCGGGCGACACGGCGGTATTCTTCGGCCTGTCCGGCACCGGCAAGACCACCCTGTCGTCGGACTCCACGCGCATCCTTGTCGGTGACGATGAGCATGGCTGGGGGCGGCACGGCATCTTCAATTTCGAAGGCGGCTGCTACGCCAAGACGATACGGCTGTCGGCTGAAGCAGAACCGGAGATTTTCGCCGCCACCCGACGCTTCGGAACGGTTCTGGAGAATGTGGTCGTCGACCCACAGACCCGGCAGATCGACTACGATGACGACAGCCTGACCGAGAACACGCGCGCCGCCTATCCGCTCGATTTCATCGCCAATGCGAGTGAAAGCGGCCGCGCCGGCCACCCGCGCAATATCGTATTCCTGACCGCGGACGCCTTCGGCGTGATGCCGCCGATCGCCAAACTGTCCCCGGCGCAGGCGATCTACCATTTCCTCTCCGGCTATACGGCGAAGGTGGCAGGAACCGAGAAGGGCGTGACCGAGCCGCAGGCGACCTTCTCGACCTGCTTCGGCGCGCCCTTCATGCCGCGCAATCCGGCCGAATACGGGCGCCTGCTTCGCGATTTCATCGCCACCCACGCGGCCGATTGCTGGCTGATCAACACCGGCTGGACGGGCGGTGCCTACGGCACCGGCCGGCGCATGCCCATCCGCGTGACCCGCGCGCTGCTTGCCGCCGCCCTCGATGGTTCGCTGCGCGACGCGCGATTCTATGTCGACCGCAATTTCGGCTTCCTCGTGCCCACCGATATGCCGGGGATCGAGCCCCACCTTTTCCATCCGCGCAAGACCTGGGCGGACAAGGCCGCCTACGACGCGCAGGCAGCGAAGCTCGTCGGGATGTTCGTCGACAATTTCGGCAGGTTCGAAACCTCCGTCGACAACGACGTGCTGGCTGCGGCACCCCGGGTCGTCACGACACCGTGACGCGAAAAAAGCTCGCGGGCGCGCGACGCATGTCGTAGAATTCCACCGTCGGATCGTTCCGGCTCCGGAGAATTTTGACAGACGGGAACGCGGCCTCGGGACCGTGTGACCCACGCATCTTCCGGCAGCGATCCGAATGCTTGGATACGTCCGGCAAGCGGGCTGGGGGCTTGGCGCCAGCACCCCGTGCTGCATGGAGGTATCGATGGAATACAAGACAACTGACGAACTTCAGCGCATCGCCGAACGGCATGGAGAAGCCGCGGCCGGTACGATGAGCCGTGAGCAGCGTCTCCAGCGCTGGGTGGAGCTGCTGCGGGCCCAGGCAGGCCGCACGCTGCGCACACTCCACGGAACCGAATACCAGCCACCCGAAGTCCGCGACGCCATGCGCGAGGACGACTCGCCGATCTCGGTCGCCTTTGCCGATCCGATTCTGCGCCTTCAGGGTCTCAGGGACGACACCTATGGCGAAGCAAAGCGGTTCTTCGATCTGAAGGACCGCGAGATGCACCACATCCTCTGCTATTGCCACCTCGGCGCGTCGATGACGGCCGAATCGGCGGCGGCAAGGATTGCCGCGATCGCGGCGCCGCCGGCGGGAATAATCGGTCAGGCCTGGAGGGTCCTCGCCGGCTGATGCGGAGGCAGCGCAGACGAAACGGCCGGCGCCATGCCGGCCGTACTGCTTTTCGGGCGCTACGGAAACCGGGACGGATCAGCCCGCGGCCTGTTCCTGCTCGCGCCGCTCCGGCTTCTTCTCCGGCTGCTTGATTTCCTCGCCGGTCGCCTGGTCGACGGCCTTCATCGAAAGCCGCACCTTGCCGCGCTCGTCGAAGCCGAGAAGCTTGACCCAGACCTTATCGCCCTCCTTGACCACATCGGATGGCTTGGCGACGCGGCCCTGTGCCATCTGCGAGACGTGGACGAGCCCGTCCTTGGCGCCGAAGAAGTTCACGAACGCGCCGAAATCGACCACCTTCACCACCGTGCCCTGATAGATCATCCCGACCTCGGGCTCTGAGACGATCGACTTGATCCAGTTGAGTGCCGCCTGGATCGCCTTGGAGTCGGCAGATGCGACCTTGACGGTTCCGTCGTCAGAAATATCGACCTTGGCTCCGGTCTTCTCGACGATCTCCCGGATCACCTTGCCGCCGGAGCCGATGACCTCGCGGATCTTGTCGGTCGGGATCGTAATGACCTCGATCCGCGGCGCGTACTCGCCGAGTTCCGGCCGCGACTGCGACAGGGCCTTGGCCATCTCGCCGAGGATGTGCATGCGCCCGCGCTTGGCCTGGCCGAGCGCGACCCGCATGATTTCCTCGGTGATGCCGCGGATCTTGATGTCCATCTGAAGGGAGGTGACGCCTTCCTCCGTGCCGGCGACCTTGAAATCCATGTCGCCGAGATGGTCCTCGTCGCCGAGAATATCGGAAAGCACCGCGAATTCCGGGCCTTCCTTGATCAGGCCCATGGCAATTCCCGCAACCGGTCGCTTCAGCGGTACGCCCGCGTCCATGAGGGCCAGCGAGGAACCGCACACGGTCGCCATCGACGACGACCCGTTCGACTCGGTTATCTCCGAGACGACGCGGATCGTGTAGGGAAACTCATGGTGTGGCGGGAGCACGGGCCGGATTGCCCGCCAGGCAAGCTTGCCGTGACCGATCTCGCGCCGGCCCGGCCCGCCCAGGCGTCCGGTCTCGCCGACCGAATAGGGCGGGAAGTTGTAATGCAGCATGAAGGTTTCTTTGTATGTACCCTGCAGCGCATCGACGAATTGCTCGTCGTCGCCCGTGCCGAGCGTCGCCACGGCAAGCGCCTGCGTCTCGCCGCGCGTGAACAGCGCGCTTCCATGCGTGCGCGGCAGCACCCCGACTTCCGCCACGATCGGCCGGACCGATTCCAGATCGCGCCCGTCGATGCGGATGCCGCGGTTGAGGATGTCGCCGCGAACTATTGTTTTTTCGAGCTTCTTGAACAGCTCACCGATAAGCTGGGGAGAGGGGACGTCGGCGGCGCCCTCGGGCGCCAGCGTCGCGACGACGCGCTCCCTGGCCCGGTCGATCGCCGCGCGGCGTTCCGTCTTGCCGCCGATTGCATAGGCAACGCGAAGATCCTCTTCCGCGATCCGCCGGACCTGGGCATAGAGCGCGGATTGGTCGGCGACAGCCACTTGCCGCGGCTCCTTCGCCGCCCGCTCGGCGAGCCGGATGATTGCATCGACGACCGGCTGGAACTCGCGGTGTCCGAACATGACCGCGCCCAGCATGTCCTCCTCGGATAGCTCCTTCGCCTCCGACTCCACCATCAGCACCGCGTCCGCCGTGCCGGCAACCACCAGATCGAGCGTCGATTCGATCATCTCGTCGATCTGCGGATTGAGTACGAAGGTGCCGTTGATGCGGCCGACGCGCGCTGCGCCGATCGGACCGAGGAACGGTACGCCGGAGATCGTCAGCGCCGCCGACGCGGCGATCATCGCAACGATGTCGGGATCGTTTTCCAGATCGTGCGACAGTACCGTCGCGATTATCTGGGTCTCGCATTTGAAGCCTTCGGCGAACAGCGGCCGGATCGGCCGGTCGATCAGGCGGGAAGTCAGCGTTTCCTTCTCGGTCGGGCGCCCCTCGCGCTTGAAGTAGCCGCCGGGAATCTTGCCGGCGGCGAATGTCTTCTCCTGATAGTTCACCGTGAGAGGAAAGAAATCGATTCCCGGCTTCTCTTCCTTGGCGGCGACAACGGTGGCGAGCACGCTCGTCTCGCCATAGGTGGCCAGCACCGCACCGTCGGCTTGCCGGGCGAAGCGCCCGGTTTCCAAGACGAGCGGCCGCCCGCCCCAGGTGATTTCGATCTTATGGATATCGAACATGGCTTTTCCCTTGTGTGGTCGATGGCCGCCCGGGAAAGCCATGGTCAAGACGGCGGGAGGCTCTCGCGTCGAAAGCATCCGGCGATCCTGCCCATGGCCGGCCGTGAGCGTCCACGGCGCGCGCCGGCCCCTGCCGCCGCGCGGGTCTGTTGCGCCGCCTCAGCGCCTGATGTCGAGGCGATCGATGATCTTCCTGTAGCGCTCCTCGTCGATTCTCTTGAGATAGTCGAGGAGGCTGCGCCGCGCGCTCACCATTTTCAGGAGGCCGCGCCG
>Ga0073934_10002761_pt1 | contig 34948 bp, 4 predicted proteins | sample LarsenN4metaG_FD_76834 | JGI IMG/M metagenome (GOLD analysis project Ga0073934, IMG submission 76834) | Hot spring sediment bacterial and archeal communities from British Columbia, Canada, to study Microbial Dark Matter (Phase II) - Larsen... ... | reverse complement strand
AGGTGTAATCCGGCACCAGCGTGCTCAGCTCCACTCCACTTAAGTCTGTCCCACCTCGGTTCGTTACCGTGTATGTGTAAACAATCTGATCACCCGGCTTGACTGGGTCGGGCGTGGCCGTTACAGCTAGATTCAAGGAATCCCCACTAATCGATGAAGGTCGTAGTTGCTTTATAAATTCCGCCCAGACTCCCTGATCACTTGTTTCGCAGGTGTGAGTTTGATTTGGTATAAAGGGGTTATTAAAACCGGAATCACAATCAGACCTATCGATAATATGCGTTGGAATTAACTCGTGAATTAAATTTCCAGCGCCGGCGATATTTCCGAGGTTTTGGGAAAAACTTGAAACTATTCCATCCCCGTCTCCCCCGAAAAAGATCAAGGGCGTGCCATTCCCTTGTATCGACGTGTAGAGTACATCCAGCGGCAACGGATTAGCGAGTAAATCGTTTAAAGTAAGTAGTGCATCGCTGTCAGGTCTCAGCAACGCAACTGCCGCGCTATTTGGATCGATCTGATTGGGGAGTAGGATGCAAACATTTCCACTCAGAAACTCTTGACACATTACTGCCAACTCCGTCCCGATATGCGGTGTGCCAACAGTAATTAGCTTGGAAACGTTACCGCGATACGGAATAGGTGTAGATCCGCGCATCGCTAGGCCTTGCAGATAATTGCGCGCCGCTAACCCACCCATGCTGTGACCTACAAGTAGGACTTTTGTCTTGTTCGGATTCGCGGCAAGAACCGCTGTTATAACAGCGTCCAATTCCATTCCTTGACGTTCCAGTGTCAAGTTTTGCCCCTTAAAATCCGGTGCGTTAGAATCCGAAAAATTCATCGTATAGAAATCTGCCGGGCCGTTCACGCCCGTAACCTGTAGCGATGCGTTATTGAATGCAGGAGAACCGCCAAACGTCCAGCCTTGATTAACGAGAAAATTCTTAAACTGTGCCCATGACCCATCGGCGTTAGACGCAATCCCATGAATAAAAACCACCGGAAATGTCGGCTTTGAGAGAGCAAAGGCTGGAGAGATAGGACTCATGCAAAGCAGATAATAAAGGATTAAGTAATGGGAAAGGCCGCTCTTGAGCAACCTCGGAGATAAACGTGGCCGTATGATCGACTGACCTCCGCCCGGACAATTTGAATTAAACGACATACCTTTCTATTTCTTCAAGCGCGCTCGGATTATTCCGCAGTCAGCCGACCATTTGCAGCGACCGGACAACCAGTTGACTCCGCTCTCTCACTCGTACGGAATTAGAGCCCTCGATTAGATCTCCGTTTACAGTTTGTCCGTTAACAAAGGCTGACGTATCGCCCTCAAACTGTGATGAAATCTTTCCAGATCGCGATCAGTTTACATCACATCCAACTGTTCTGATAGAATCGGCTCCCTCGATCACTCCACCGTCGAAAGTTCGGCCTCTTAAAGTAGCCGATGTGTCTCCACACTGAAGACCAGTAGCCTGAGTATTGAAATGCAGGATCAAGTCCCTATCTCCGTCGCCGTCAACATCGCGCAAAGAAAACTGGACGACTCGGGCCTCCACTCCGTTTCTGCCGAAGCGAACTGTCGCGGTGTCTACGGTCGTTGCATCGAACGTATTTGTCGTGAGAATCGCAACCGGAATGACTCCTTTGTTTTTTGGATTGATGCTGTTCGGGAAATTTTCGGGTTTGACGTCAACGAAAACCGTGGTCGCTACGATTCCGATGAGTTCAGAGACCGCCCGAAAAAGATCCGGCCGCGGCCCGATGTTTCGCGAGGTATCGCCTTGCTGCACGCTTCCCGTTTCAACCAATAGCGCCCTTATCTCTGATGGAGAGAGAGGCACACCAAAATGCGCTAGCGCAATGCCTTGAAGATTTGCCGCTGCCCCAGCGACTATCGGAGAAGCGCTTGATGTGCCACCGAAAGAATTCGTATACCAGCGGTTACGATTGCCAGGATCGTCCGGATCAACATAAGAAGTGCCAACTCCCGTAGTCGTGACACTGCTACCCCAACCCTGAAGATCTACGCGCGAACCGTACGTCGAGAACGACTCTCGCTCGCGATCGGCTCCGCTGCCCGGCGGTTGTCCCGCACCGACGATGATTGCTCCAGAATCGCGCACAGTTCGGTTGAATGCGGTCCCGCATGCGGCTTGATCGAGTTCGACGGCGCCGTTTCCGGCGGCCTCTACGACAACAAATCCGTTGGCAACGGCGGTTTGAATTGCGTCGAACACGGACGAAATCGCCTCGCTTGGACCAAAAGCGGCTAATCCGCACACCGAAGCCTGCTGCTCGATCAGGATTACATCTCCGGCGGCGCCGTCTGCCACAGCGCGCAGAATGGCATTGGCTGGCGAATATCCGAGAGCGGCCGTTGCGGCGGGAGCCAAACCTATGTCGGCGCCCCATGAAATTCCGGTGACGCCTTTGTTATCGTTGTCGGCAATCAATTCTCCGAGAACGCCCGTGCCGTGATTGTTATCACTAAACGGATCGACAGCCGAGTCGCCGGGATCCAGGAGCAGGGGGATACCCGTCGCTTTCGTCAGATCCTCGTGGTTCTGGTTCCAGCTATATTCGAGATCGTAAATTTTGATACCGTTGCCGTTACCTCCGGGAATGCTCCAAGAGAAAACTGCATCGATGCCGGCGGGTGCAATACCTAAATAACCTTGATTTCCACTGAAGTCGGGGGTAATTGCCGGTGGCGGAGGAGGCAAGGGAGCGAATTCAGTCTTCTCGATCTCGCTAAGCCCTCGAATTCGGTCGATGACGTCGATAGGATCTGTACCGGGCTTCAGTTTAATACCATACCAGAGATTCAAATCGGGCAGTTTCTTACGGCTGCGGTTTTCGCCTAGAGTCTTTATTCTGTCGAGCTGCTGCGGTGTTATCTTGGCGAATAGCCGAGTTATCTCTGCTACGGAGTTTCTTAGGTCGGTCGGCAACAATAGTTCGGGAGATTGCAGGCGTGTGCCCGGTTTAAACTTGAGATGAATTTCGGTTGAGGAGTATCCTGCAGGTGGGCCGGACGCAGCGACGGCGAGATAGGGACTGAGGGCTAAAAGGGCTACAGCAACGACAATGAATCGAGCGTTGGCGAGCATATTTTCTCCGAGCCGCGTACCCATTCGCCCCGCCGCGAAATGTCGTTACGCACCCAAGTTAATAATGTTTGCGCCGATTTTTTTCTAAATTTCTTCTCCTGTTTTTGTAAACACTCTGAGAAGCCGCTACTTTTTTTTCGGCGGTGTGACCGCGGGCTTGTTTGCTGTGGCCGGCACAGGTTTGACCTCATCCAGAGCTTGGGATGCCGGTGTCGTTCCACCCTGAACTCCCAAGGCGCCGCCGGTGCCCAAGCCGCCTTTGATCTCTTGAGCCTTGTAGTTCCGCACCGCTGTTACCAGGCGATTGTAGGCATCGGCAAACGCGCCGGCGATGACTTTACCCTGTGGCGTATTGGTGTAACCGCCGAGCCCACCTGCTGCGCTCGAGCCGAAGCCGGCACCGAAAAGGCTAAAGTCCATATTCGATGCGGCGCCTTCGGCTGCGGCCAATTGTACGCCCGACCGGTTGTCTACCAGCGTAAGCGTCGTTGCCGCTTCGTTTGTCCGAAGCCCTCCCGCCAGCGCTCCCAGCGCGCCGACATACGGGATGAAACCAAGAGCGGCGCCGACACCCTGAGTGCCTCTCTGGCTGAAAGATATCATCGGGCTCAAGGCATAGTCGGCCGCCACTACTTGTCCCGCGCCGAAGTTGCTTGCTTCGCGCAGTTCCCCGGCCTGGTTCAATGCTCGCTCCGTTTGCATCTGGCCGAAGCCGCGGCCGCGCTCCACCACCACGAAGCAATTCGATTGCTGCACCAGGAGACGGATCAATGGCACGGTCGAAGTCAGCTGATACTCGCGAGTCAACTGAAAATACCAAGGCGCAGTCTGATCCTCGACGACGGCTAGCGTGCCAAGGGACTGATCGCAGCGCTGCAATTGGGTCATTGCTCCCTGCGAGGTCTCACCCCCGGTCGATCCGGTGACGGGGGTTCGCGCGGAATCATTACCTATGTGCACCGAAGCCAGATTGGCGCATCCGGCTTGCCAGACAAATATCGTGATGATGATAAGTGTTACAAAGCTGGATGTGTTCGACACGGTACCCCCCTGCTACTGCCGTTGCCGTTCTCGAGCGAGTTGTTTATCAAAATGCGAGGCCATACAGCCAATGAAAATATTTCATCAGAATGATGAATTTATTTCCGAGCAAGGACCGGGCTTGCCATTGCGGGTCGCTTTGAAGTAAACAAGCCTGGCGGCTCTGATTTCAGGCGCGGAAGGACGGCGATTGTTCGCCTGCGCGTGCATTCCAATGACGCTTGATCAGCTACGTTCTTTGGCTGCCATTGGCAAACATTTGAATTTTCGGAGAGCCGCTGCCGAACTTCATTTGACGCAATCGGCGGTTTCAAAACAGTTAATATCTTTACAAAAGGAGCTTGGTGCGAAGCTGTACACCCATCACGGTGCAATTATCGAGATCACCGAAGCTGGACATGCGGCATTATCTAAGATTGAGTTTATCAATAAGCAGGTCGAAGAATTGCGCGAAATGTTTCAGGGACGGACCGGAAGAGATAAGCAAGCGGCAATTCTTTCCGTGGGCGCGGCATTCAGCATTGCGGGAAACGTTTTACCGACGATAATCGCGCGCTTCGAAAAGACTCATCCTGATTTCGAGGTAAGGTGCCACACCGGGAGCTCACAGCAAATTCAGCAGCTGATCCGTGATGGGCTAGCTGAACTTGGACTGAGCACCTACTTTTCTTTGAGCGAGGACATTGCATCTGAGCCTTTTCGCGTTCAGATGCTGGCATTTTTTGTATCTGCGCGCCACCCTTTGGCGACCAAACGCCATATCACTCTTTCCGACGTGCTGGCATATCCGCTCGTGGTGCGTGGATTTATGGGCGGACCCACGTGGTCACAGGACATATTAAGGCAATTCTCGGAACGTGGATTCAAATACAAAATCGCAGTGGAATGTAACGGGCCGCTACAGGTCAAGGAGAGCGTTGCCCGGAACATGGGTGTGGGCTTATCCTATATGGACAATCTCAAGGCTGATGTCGCTAATAAACGATTTGTCGTTCTCAAAGGCGCTGATTTTAACTTCACCACTCTCAGTTATATTTTGTACAGCAAGAAGCGGGGTCTATCTCCCGCGGCGCATGAATTTCTGGCGTTGCTGCGCCAGGCCAAGAGCGTGCCTAAGAGCACAAAGCTGAATGGTATAACAGGACAATCGATACTGATCGCCCCAAATCGACCGCAAGATAAACACCGGAAAAGACTAACCAACGTGCCCAAGATGTAAACTGCGCGCATCAACAAGAAGATCCAAGGCCGAGCTGCGACAGCTCCAGACGTTTTGTGATGAAAATAATTCATCGGGTTCAAAGATATCTTTTCGTTAGACATTCTTATCAGCTCGACATATTCTCTTGAGAATCCACCCACTGCAGTTGTGTCTGATAAGCTTTTGGTGAGACCTCGAATGCGGTCAGCTCGTGCCTCTGTAAACAGGACAAGCTGAGCAGGCCAAGTCGAGAGCACATTGCAGAGATCGGGGCGTTTGACGAGTGAAAGCTAGTTTGCACTTGACAAGCGGCGTCGGATTCTAATAGACGGTGGCAAATTAAGCAGCTTTGGTAGAACCTTGGGCCTAGTCAAAAACGTGCTTTCGAGTTTGCTTCGACACAACGAGTCGAAAGCAAAAACTCAGCTCGCGGAAAATCCTGCCTCGCGCTTTCGCATTGAACAGCTTGAGCCGCGGCTCCTGCTGAGCGCGGATCTCGCCCAACAACCGGATTTACCGGATTCCCCTCAAAACAGTAACGACAGCGCGATAGTCTTGGTCCAAGACCTGCCAGCTACTGAAAAGATCACCATCGATCCAACGAGTGGCGAGTGGCGAGTGACGAGTGACGAGTGGAACCAACCCGAAACCCGAAACCCGAAACCCGAAACGCTCTCGTCGGAAGCCGTAAAGCCGTTGGTTGATGAGGCAATCAGTCAGCTGGCTCAATTCGGATTCAGCGGGGAAGAACTGCAGCGGGCACGTGATGCTGAGTTCGAGATCGTCAATCTTCCCGGATGGACGCTAGCTGAAACAAGCGAAGACGGAATTAAGATCGACGGCAATGCCAATGGCTTTGATTGGTATATCGATCCGACGCCATCGGACAATTCCGAGTTCGTCCAAAACGGAACCGAATTGAAAGCGGTAGCGGGCAGCGAAGCCGATGGCCGGGTCGATCTTCTGACCGTGCTCACCCATGAGTTGGGTCATTATTTGGGATTGAGCCACAACGATGGCAGCGACCGGACGTTAGCGTTCATGCAGGCGGACATTCGTCCCGGCATCCGACGCATCGCGGGCGAATGGAATCAACCCGAAACCCGGAACCCGGAACCCGAAACCCCAGCACTCATCACCTCACCCCTCACCCCTTACGCCTCACGTGCAAGCGACCTCGAACAGCTCACAGAGACGCTGCGCATAGCCAACGGCCCTCCGGAAAGCCAAGCATTAACCCTCGCACCCACCATTTCATGGATCTCCGACACCGACGGTTACTGGGACGACGCCAGCAACTGGCGCGACCTGAATGGTGTGTCTCGCGTTCCAACCAGCACCGACGATGCTCTCATCGATCGTCCAAATTCAAATCCGACCATCACAATTCGCTGGGGCGACCAATCAGCACACAGTCTGCTGAGCAACGAGTCACTGGTCATTGCCGGAGGTAGCCTAACCCTCAGTGCCGACTCTGAGATTAACGCTGAGTTCACTCAGACCGGTGGCACATTGGCAGGGAGTGGCACGCTGGTCATCAATGGAATTTTCACTGCTAATCAGCCAATAGCATCGACCGATCTGGCGCTAACTGCTGCAGCTGATGACACGGTTGGTCCCACCCTGTTGACTAGTTCAGTGACGCCGACAACCATTCTTACTCCTGGACCATTCGAGTTTACGGCTACATTCAGCGAAGAATTGGCGACCACCGGTTTAGATCAAGAGGATGTTGTTCTAACTTACGGCGGTGATTCGCAATATCCGATTGCTCCATCAGGATTCACCTATGACGCGGCGACACGACAGCTGACTGTGCAGTTTTTCTCTCTTTGGGGCAATGAAATTTATACTTTGACGCTCGTGAGCGGGCCGACCGGATTCCGCGATTTGGCTGGTAATCCGCTAGATGGCGATCCGAGTCAACCAGGCGGCGATGATTTTGTCGTCAATTTCGGGGTCGTCAGTCAATCCCAATCGTTTTTGCCCCTCGGACGAACAATACCGCCTGGGTCGCTGGTCTATGCTTCGAATACCGACATCATCGGCGCCTTCCTCTCGCCTGGAGATCCTGAAATATATGCTGTTGACCTCAATCCCGGCCAGCAACTCGCGGTTGGGCTTTTTCCGACCGCCGGGGCCCAAGGATTGCTGGAGGTGTTCGATCCAAACGGCGTGTTGGTTGTTTCGGCTGCGTCGGTGGACTTCGGTGACAGAGTTTTCCTATTGGACCTGTCAGTGTCTGTTGGCGGCACGTACCAGTTTGAGGTTAAAACTTTAAACGGAACCGGTTTGTACAAGTTGGGGTTCCTCCTGAATTCCTCACTGGATCAGGAAATTTACACGTCTCCAGGATCGAATGATTCGATCGCTACGGCTCAGAACATTAATACCTCAGCTGTCGCGCCGGCGCGCGGTGCTAGCCGCTTGGCGGTTGAAGGAGATATCGACCCCGCAGGAGATGCTGACGTGTATTCTATGCAGCTCGCTGCTGGGCAGCCCACGACTCTGATCGCGGCACGAGGAGATCCTTTTGAAGCTCTTGTGTCCTTGGAGTTACTGGACAGCAGTGGCGTTACGCTGGCGAGTGGAGTCGATGCAGTCGATGGAGTCACGCACCGCATCGTAGGATTCCTGCCAACTCAAACAGGCACCTATTACGCGCGGGTTTTTAGTTCCGAGCCAACCAGATACCAGTTGGTGATTACTCGTGGCGCTGACTTCGAACAGGAGCCGAACAGTACCGTTTTGACCGCGCAAGACATTGGTCACTCTGGTCAGGTATTGGGTGCGCTAGCAAAAGCTTCCCGTGGCGACGCGGCGGTCAAAGTAGCGGTTCTCACGAGTTCAGACTCTGGCAGCCTGTTAAGCCAGCTAAACGATGATACCTGGTTTGACTTCGACGCCCTGGCCGTAAGCGCCAGTCAGATCGACACGATTGAGGAATTGGACGCGTTCGACGTGGTCCTAATTGGTGATTCAGCCTCTCGTGCACTGTTGGAGCAGGTTGCTTCGGCCTTACGTGATTGGGTGCAGATGGGCAGGGCTGTTGTGGGCACAGGGGGACTCATCGCGGCTGCAGGCAACAGTTCCGGGACTCCGATTTGGCAGATCAACGAAATTATTCCGGTTTCGATTTGGGGTGCGTCGAGTTATTTGACCGATCCTAGTGTTGACATTCTGGATTCGGCCCATCCTGTGACCCAGGGAATCGCCGATTTTTCAATCACCGGCTCTCTCGAATATCAAGCTAATGGTTTTGCATGGGGCGACATGCTTGCTGCAGCAAATGGACAGCCGGCTGTTGTCGTGGCGCCCGTCTACGGCCCGTCATTAATCGATAATTCTTACGGCAATAGCGTGTGGTTGGGTCTGGATTATTTCACCGGAAGCAGCGCCGTGCGTACTGGTTCGGCAGACCGTCTGCTGGAACAGGCCTTAGCGTGGGCCAGCGGTGTCGATGAGGTGGATAACTATAAATTCAGCGCGAGTGTAGGAGACCAACTCGTTATCACCACATCCACGCCTTTGTCTGGGCCGCACCAGCCGCAAAATTTACTTGACCCGCAACTGGAATTGTACGGTCCCCAAGGCCAATTGATGGCGAGTGATGCAGACAGCGCGGACGACGGCAAAAATGCCGTGATCGCGTTTACGATTCCGACCGGGGAAGCGGGTGTATATACGGTTAGGGTTCGGGGTGTCAACTCGGGCGAATATACGTTAGCAATTTCCGGCGCCACTTCTGTGCCCGGTCTAGCACCTTTCGTGATAGATGCGAGTCCGGTCATCAGCCTAGCGTTGGTACTTCAGTTTTCTGAAGGGATTCGGCTGGATACGGTCGACACCTCGGATTTATCGATCGATGGTGGAGCGACGGTCACAGGCGTCGAATTTGCCGACGGCCGCACGGTGCGATTTCTTCTATCTATCCCAAACACGGATCTGGCTTATCATTATACATTGACTGCCGGGGCGGTTCTCGATCTGGAAGGGCAAGCCGGTCTCGCGTACGAGGGCAGCTTTGCGGTGGATCGACTCGGCCCAAAGGTCATTTCGCAAACTCCGGCGGCAACGTCAGTCGCTCCTCTAGACGTGCTTACGCTGTCCATGAGCGAAGCGCTCGATCCTGCGTCCGTTAGTTTCGAGGACATCGTCAGCTTCACGGGACCTGGCGGGATAAGCTTGCTCGACCAAGTGTTCGATATTAGCAGTATCGGTAGCAATATAACTATACATTTTTCCCCACAGTTCACGACAGGAAGATACACGGTTGTGATCGGGCCGGATGCTGCGGATGCCGTCGGCAATTTGATGGACCAGGATCAAGACGGACTAAACGGCCAAGAAAACGACACCTACACCGCCAGCATCGATATTCTCGCGCCAGACTTGGCAGTGACAGACTTTCAGGCACCGGCTACTGCGGTAATAGGAGCGCAAATTGCGGTTTCCTGGACGGTGACTAATCAGGGTACTGCCCCGGCGCCGGCGGATTGGTATGACAATTTGTATCTCTCGCGTGATCCGCTATTGGGTAGCGGGGACATGTTTGTGAGCTCTGAGTTTATCAGTTCGCAGACACCGTTGGCCGCGGGGGCGAGTTATACCGTTAATCGCAATATCACGATTCCTTCCGTGGCGTCTGGCAGCTGGTACTTACTCGCGCTAGCAGACGCACTTAATCAACAAGGTGAGACTAGTGATACGAACAATATCCGAGCGGTAGCGCTGGAAGTGAGCGGCCCCGACCTGGTGGTAACGGACCTTCAGGCACCTGCCAGTGCGGGAATAGGTACGCAAATCGCGGTTTCTTGGACGGTAACTAATGAGGGGACAGCGCCAGCGCCGGCGGACTGGTACGACTATCTTATTCTTTCGCGCGATCCGCTGTGGGATAGCGGCGATACTTTTGTGTGGGTTGAGGATATCTTCACGCAGACGCCGCTGGCAGCGGGAGCGAGTTATACGATCAGCCGCAACGTTACAATTCCCGCTGTTGATCTAGGCAGCTGGTATTTATTGGCTATAGCCGACGTAGTCAGTAATCAGAGCGAGAGTAACGAGACGAACAATCTGCGGGCGGTAGCGCTGGAAGTGCTTCAGGGGCCGGACCTGGCGGTGACGGACCTTCAGGCGCCGGCGACATTGGTGACGGGCGGGCAGGCGGCGGTCTCTTGGACGGTAACCAACCAGGGGGCTACACCTGCGGCGGCCGATTGGTATGATAGCTTATACCTATCTCGCGATCAGACGTTTAATGCCCTTAACGACACTTATGTGAGCACTCAGTTCATTAGCGCGGAGACGCCGTTGGCAGCAGGGGCGAGCTACACGATCAGCCACAATATTAGGATTCCCAGCGTTGAGACCGGCAACTGGTATTTGCTCGTGAAAGCAGACAATGGCAACTCCCAGGGCGAGACTGACGAGACGAACAATATGCGGGCGTCAGCGTTGGTAGTGCCGGCTCCCCCGCTTAACGCCGTAGCCCCGTTGGGATCACTTATCTATGACATTTCCCTAACAGGCGCGCTGGATGCGCCCGGTGAAGTCAATTCATTCACGATCAACTTTGACGCTGCCCAACAGGCGACATTGAGCATGGTGCCACAGGATGCATCTCTTCGCGGGCAACTTGAACTTCGCGATGCCAACGGAAACTTACTCGCGAGTGCCACTGCCAACGCTGCGGGTGAGCTGGTAACGCTTCAAAATGAAGCCGTTGTGACCAGTGGCGTACACACGGTCCGGATCATCAGTCTGGACGGGACCGGAGTATACGCGGCACGATTGCTGCTAAATGCGGCTCAGGAAATAGAGTCCTATGGCAGCTCGTCAAACAACGATCTGCTAAGCGCCCAGGACATCAATGGCTCCGCTATCAGCCTTCAAGGCGCTGCTGACCGCGTCGCTGTGTTGGGGCTACCCGATGGCACTGGCGGAAAAGACTTCTACAGCTTTACCCTGGACGCGGGACAAGTAGCCACCCTCGTCGTTGCGCGAACAGACGGAATCACAGGCGGGTTGGCAGTAGAGTTACGAGACGCCGCAGGCAATTTGTTAGCTCTTGGGTTGGAAAGTGCGGAGAATGTTTATTCGGCAATCCGTGGGTTCTTGGCGCATGAAACTGGGGCATACTACGTCGGGGTGAGCGGACTTTCTAACGTTGAATACAGTTTGGTGATCACCCGCAGTGCCGACTTCGAGCTTGAGCCCAACGGGGATGTAGCCGGCGCCCAAGACATCAGCCAGAACGACCAAGTGCTAGGTGCTCTGGGCGAGAGAGGCATTGGAAGTGGCGGGAGCATTCGGGTCGCGGTACTCAATGCCGGCAATGCCGGGCAATTGATCAGCCAGCTCAATAACGACAGTTTTTTCGATTTCACAGCCATCTCTGTCTCTGGCGCCGACATAGATACGGTGGCGGAACTGAGCAACTACGATGTGGTGGTGATCGGCGATCCGAGCAGTCGAAGCTTATTGCAGGCGGTGGCGGCGGCGCTGAGGGCGTGGGTAGAGGCGGGCGGCGGAGTCGTGGGGACCGGGTGGTTAGTTTTGACTGCAGGGAATTACTATGGTGCACCAATTACGGACATCAACGCAGTGATACCGGTTAACACCGCAGTTGATTATAATTACTTCTTTAATCCGACATTGACGATCGTTGACAACACTCACCCGGTCACGCAAGGGCTGAGTAACTTTGCTCCAGGCGACTATGTAGAGTACTCGACGGGCGGTGTAGACAGCCAAGGAGCAACGGTGCTGGCGATGGTCTCGGGGCAGCCGGTTGTGGTGGTGGGAGGTGCCGGTTTCGGCCGCGCTGTATACCTTGGCCCGATTTATTCACAATCTAGCAGTAGTTTGCGGACGGGTACAGCCGATCAGTTGTTGGAGCAAGCGGTGGCGTGGGCCGGTGCGCTTGATCGCGCGGATCAGTATCTTGTTCGAGCGAATGGTGGCGACAATCTGCTCGTTACCACAACAACACCGGGCGATGGCACGGGAGAGCCGGGTAATTCACTCGATCCCATACTCGAACTCTATGATCCAAGCGGTATCTTGGTTGCCAGCAACAACAACGGGGCTGCTGACGGCCGGAATGCTCTCATCAATCATAGCGCGGCCACTTCCGGCACCTATCGCATACGGGTGGCACCGGTTGTCGGTAGCGGTGACTACATAATCACGATTGCTGGGGCAACGAGATCAACTACGGTGCCTCTGGAGGTAACCAGTAGTTCGGTATCCGATGGTACAAGCTTCAATACCTTCCCGGCTACCATCGACATCAGTTTTTCCCAGCCACTACTTCTCACCACTCTGCAGGCCGCAGATTTGACGATTAACGGTTCGCCGGCAACGGGAGTCACGATTCTTGATGCACGGACGGCGCGGTTCAATATTGGAGGCCTTGTCGGCGTCGATGGATTATACACCGTTGCACTCGAAGCTGGGGTTGTAGGCGATACCCGGGGAAATACTAACCTGGCTTTTGCGTTCGAGTTTTCTTTAGACACCTCGAAACCTGTGGTGATTGCGAGCTCGATTGTCTCGGGAGCGGTTCTGCCGCCGGGGCCGCTAGTTTACACCGCAGGTTTTAATGAAGACTTGGCAGTCGCCGGACTAAATGCCGCCGATGTCACGCTCGTAGAGAGTTTTTCAGGGACTCCAATCGCGGTCTCGTTTTTCAGTTATGATCCCAGCACCAATCACATCACGGCTAATTTTCCAGCCATTGGGGATGGTAACTACACACTGACGTTAGCGAGTACGAGCAGCGGGTTTAGGGATTTGGTGGGTAATTTGTTGAACGGGGCACCGAGTTTTCCTTTGCCGTCGGGAGAGGGGAATGCGGCGAGTGATGCGTTTGTGGTGAACTTTGTGGTGGACACCACGACGGCGGAATTGCCAGCGTTAGAGGCGGTCAAGCCGCTGGGGTCGCAGATTTATGAAGGGTCAGTGTTGGGGCAGTTCCACGAGGTAGGCGATGTCGATGATTATCAAATCGCTATTGACGCGGGCCAGACAGTAACGGTGGTTTTTGTTCCCGAGTCCGGATCATTGGTGGGGCGAGTGGAGTTGGTCGATGGGAGTAATACTGTTCTGGGAGCGGCCACAGCGACAGGAGCGGGCAGTGCAGTGGCATTGCAGGCGGTGCCGATCGTGACCGGTGGGAGCTACACGGTTCGGCTGAGCAGCGTTGGTGGGATCGGCGGCTACGAGGTTCAGGTCATATTGAACAGTCTGGTAGAGAGCGAAGCGTATGAGGCGGTGGTAATCGATCCGGTTACGGGTCCGCTTACGATTTTTGACACGTTTCACTTTAGATCCAACGAAGGAGTCAACAGCGTTGGGAATACCGCCGGAGACCGCCAGCGATTTGGGGCACAAGTTACGCCATCGGGAGATCCGACGGTGGTCAGTGCCACACCGAGCCAAGGTGGGACGGTCCGGACGTTGAGTTTTAGTCCGACGGACGGCTCTCCGGATCGGTACCTGAGGAGCATGACTTTTAGTGCGAGTCTAGCAGGGGCGTGGTCGATCACGGCCACGCGAGGGACCGAGACGGCCGGGCCGGTGCTGACATCGGCAATTGCCAATCCGCAGCTGGTGCCGTTTGTGAATAATTTGCAAGTCAGCGGCACCGGTTTAAGTCCGAGGGTGAGGTGGGAGCTGCCGGATTTGACCGGGTTTGATATCAACAACATCCGGGTTGAGGTGTTCGATGACGTCATTGACGAGTCTATCTTCCAATCTTCGAATCTGGCGGCGAGCACCACGGAGTTCATCGTTCCAGAGGGAGTGATTGAGCTTGGCGGGCAGTATATTTTTGCGGTTCAGCTGAGAGACACGCAAGGGGGAGAACTGGAGAATCGCTCGCGCACGTTTACGCAGGTAGCGTACGAGCCAGTGCTGGATGCTACTACGTTAGAGCAGGCGGCCGGGGATATTAGTTCATCGGCGATTGCGCTTGGGGGAGGAGCGCAACGCCTAGCGGTAGTGGGGCAGAGCGATGAGAGGGCGGACTATTACGGTTTTGGATTAAGCGTGGGGCAAGGGGCGAGTTTGGTGCTGACCAACTTGGCGCCTTCGGGCAGTGTGGGATTGGAGCTGTATGACGGAACGGGGACATTGTTAGCGCGAGGGGTGAGCGGAGCGGAGAATGTCGATCAGTCGATCAGCAGTTTTGTAGCACCGGCGGCAGGGACTTACTATGTGCGAGTCAGCGGTGATCCGGGTCAGTTCTACAGCTTAGTGATCACCCGCGGTGCCGACTTCGAACTCGAGACTAGGACCGGTGCTGTCACACAAGATATCAGCGTCACGGATCAGGTTCTTAGTGCGCTGCAAGGCTCGCCAGGTGGAGGCGGAGGAAGCTCCGTTATTCGTGTAGCGGTTCATTCGGGGTCTTACGGTGGAACGGCGGTCAGTCAACTGAACGATGACACCTTCTTTGATTTCCAGGCTGTGGCAGTTAACGGAAATCAGATTGACACGCTAGAAGAACTCAACGCCTATGACGTCGTTGTGATCGGCGACAATTCACGGGAGGGAGAGTTGGCGACGTTCGCTCCGGCCTTGCGCGCCTGGGTCGAAGCCGGTGGTGGTGTGGTTGGGACAGGATGGCTGGTTTACTCTGCTGGCAATTCAACCGGGGTGCCAATGTCGGATATCGATGCGATTATCCCGGTCAACACGACAGTTTATTACAATTACGTTTATGCTCCGACTCTATCGATCCTTGACAGCTCCCATCCGATCACTCAGGGGCTAGCAAATTTTTCTGTCGGAACTTATGTCGAGTTTTCTAGTGCTGGTATAGACGGTGGAAGCAGCGTGCTAGCCACGGCAAGTGGACAAGCCGCGGTGGTAGCGGCGACGATCAACCATGGACGTGGTGTTTATCTCGGTCCAATATATCTCGGCGGCGCAGGCAGCGCATTGCAAAGTGGTTCGGCGGATCAGTTGCTGGAGCAATCAGTTGCATGGGCGGGCCGTGGCATCGATCGAGGCGATCAATACAACCTGAGCGCCAATCCCGGCGACAACCTACTCATCACCACCGCAACTCCGGGCGACGGCACAGGTGAGCCGGTCAATTTATTGGATCCGCGATTAGAACTTTATAATCCGCAGGGGTTACTAATTGCTACGGACGACAACAGCGCCGCAGATGGACGCAACGCCCGGATATCCTACTCTGTACCGAGTGGAAGCGGCGGCACTTATCAGATCCGCATTTTCCGCACTAACTCGGGAGCGGAAGCGGGGGAATATATAGTAAAGGTGAACGGAGCCACTGGCATCTCAGGTGTTGGACCCAGTATCATCGCCACCAACCCTGGCAACGGGCAAAATTTGGCGGATCCCCCTACCGAGCTGATTGTCACGTTCTCCGAAGCCCTTCGAACCGATACCGTTGCGACAACGGATCTGCTGCTGGAAAGCGGAGGCACGGTGACGGGATTCGAGTTGGTAGATGGTCGCACTATTCGTTTCCGCTTGTCTATTCCCGACCTCGAGCAGGCTTTCAGTTACACACTCGCCGACGGCGCTTTTTTGGATCTGCAAGGGACAGCGAGTCTGGCATATCAGGGAAGTTTCAACATCGATCACACCGGGCCGAGAGTCGTGGCGCAAATTCCCGCCTTGCAATCCTCCGCTCCGTTCAATCAGCTTGTTTTGAACTTCAACGAAGCACTCGATCCGGCAAGCGTGACTACTGCAGATATCATGAGTTTCACCGGGCCCGGTGGAGTCAACCTCACGGCGCAAATCAGCAGCGTAAGCGTCACCGGCGCGAATTTGACAGTTCGTTTCAACAATCAGAATGCCCAGGGGACCTACACGATGTTAATCGGGCCCAACATCGCTGACATCGTGGGTAACTTGACGGATCAAAATCAGAACCGCAGCGGCGGTGAGACCGCTGACCGGTACACGGCAACGATCGATCTTCAGTCTCCCGATTTAAGAGTCGAGTCCGTACGTGCGCCCCCCAGCGCGAATTTTGGTGCAGCGATCGAGGTCAGCTGGACGGTGCGCAACGTGGGCAGCGATCCGGCGCGCGAAGGATGGAGCGATCGCGTCTGGCTGTCACTTGATCCGTCGCTAAGCCTCGACGATACTTTGCTGCTAACCCAAGCCTCCAACGCTCAGCCGCTGCTCCCCGGCGCATTACATGAATACAATCGCACTGTCTCCGTCATCCTACCGCTTACTGCATCGGTAGCTCCCGGCAGTCATTACATTTTGCTCCAAACAGATGCCCTGGCGACGCAACCGGAGTCCAGTGAGACTAATAATATTAGCGTTAGTGCTATTTCGCTCGCATTACCACCTCTTCCCGATCTTCTTGTTAGCAGCATCGATGCACCCCTAGAGGCGCTCTCCGGACAGCTGATTCCGATTGCCTGGACGGTGGCCAACCAAGGAACTAAGGATGTGAGCGGCTCCTTTGCGGATCAGGTATTCCTCTCGACCGATACGGCGGTCGGCGGTGACCAACTCTTTGGCACCTTCACTTTCGAGGGAACTCTACCGGCCGGACAATCGATTACGCGGATTCAAACGATTACACTGCCGATCAATTTGTCCGGGGATCGCTGGTTCATCATTAAGACCGATTCCAGTGGTCAGATCTTTGAGCACGTCAATGAGGATAACAACGTTCGCGTTGACGACCGGCCGATAGTGATCCGGCTCGCTCCTGTGCCGAATTTGATCGTGACCAGCGTGACACCGCCTACCGAAGCGTTCTCAGGACAAGAAACGGTCGTGCAATGGCAGGTCAAGAATACGGGGATCGGCGCGACCAGTGCTCCCCAATGGTACGACTCGGTTTACCTGTCGACGGATCGGACCCTGGATCAGTTCGATATTTTCTTGGGCCAAGCGACTAACCCGAGTTACCTCGCGGTGGGAGACAGCTACGCCAACAGCCTCACTGTTAGATTGCCACGCGGTATAGACTCAAACTACTACTACCTTGTTAAAACGGACGCCTTCAGCCAAGTGTTCGAGGCCGATCGGGAAGACGACAACATTACGGTTAGCGAAATCACGCGTGTACGCCTGACTCCGCCACCGGATCTTCAGGTCACTTCGGTCAATGCGCCGCTTCAGGCATTCTCCGGGCAGTCGATGTCGTTGTCGTGGACAGTCACGAACGAGGGCCCGGGCCGTACGCTCGAATCGACGTGGCACGATCAGATCTACATGTCGGCGGACAATACACTCGATAACGCCGATCGCCTGTTGACCAGCACCCATCATGCAGGTGTGTTAAATCCGGGCGCCAGCTACTCGGTGACGCAGGCAGTGGCGCTGCCCATAGGTGTGAGCGGTGATTATTTCTTCTTTCTACGAACCGACGCATTCAACTCGGTCTATGAGCATGCGTTTGAAAGCAACAATGTCGGTCATGATACTACGGCGACGCGGATCAATCTAACGCCTCCACCTGATCTGGAAGTTGAGTCTGTTACCGCGCCGACGGCAGCTCTGGCAAGTTTCCCGCTGACGGTCTCCTATCGCGTCACCAACTTTGGTTCGACGGACACACCGGAATCTCTCTGGGAGGACGCGATCTACTTGTCAAGCGATGCCTCGCTGGATGCAGCGGGGGACATTAGATTGGGGACCCTCGCTCATTATGGACCACTCGCAGTGGATCAATCCTACGATCGGAATACGACGTTCGATATACCTAACGGATTGACCGGTGCTTTCTATGTGTTCGTGCAGACGGATCGAGCCAACCAGGTATTTGAAATCAACAATGACAATAATATTTTGACGGCAGTCAACACCGTGCTTATCGATTCCAGGCCGCCGGACCTACGGGTGACCGCCGCCGCATTATCTAGTCCGACCGCGGAAGCCGGCAAACAAGTGCAATGGAACGCCACGATCCAGAATTTGGGTGCAGGGCCGACTAGGTTAACGTCCTGGTCGGACCAGATCATTGCGACGACTGACGGTGTGATCGGCGGCAACGATGATGTCGTGTTGGCGACAGTTATTCACAATGGATCTTTGGATTCGGCAGCGAGCTACTCGATCGGCGGGGTCATCGCGATCCCGTTTACCTTCATCGGAAACTACCAAATCTTCGTGGTGACGGATCTGGGTCGCGCCGTGTACGAGGGAGTGAACGACAACAACAACGCCTCCCATGTTCTTTCCCTCACAGTGACAAGGCAAACGCCTGACCTTCAAGTCGTCGCGATAACGGCGCCGAACAGCGCGGCGGCCGGATCAACTATCTCACTCTCTTGGCGGGTGGAAAATCTCGGCACGAATCGGACTAATGCCAATTTCTGGTACGACGAAGTTCTGCTTTCTTTGGATCAAGCGGCAAGTTTAAATGATCGGTCGATCGCCATTGTTCGGCGAACAAACGCACTGAATCCCGCCGAAGGTTACGATGTCGCAGGGAACTTTACAATTCCCACGGATCTCACCTCAGGCAACTATTATGTCATCGTGCGGACGGATCAAAATAACGCTGTATTGGAAGACCCGCTCGAGGGAAATAATGTTCGCGCCACGGCCGCGCCGGTAACCATAGCGGCGCCAGGAGCTATTGAAGCGCCGGATTTGATCGTAACCGCAGTCGATGCACCAATCGAGGCATTCAGCGGTCAAATGTTCTCGCTGACGTTTACGGTTCAGAACGCTGGCGAGAATGACGCCTCGGGCAAATGGTATGAACTTATTTACTTATCCCGGGACCAATTTTTTGATCGCGACAGTGACAGATTTGTCGGGACTATGGAGCATGAGGGAGGATTAGCCGCCGGGGAGGTCTACACGACGATCGGAGCAGGCTTTATTCCCAAAGGATTTAGCGGACCCTTTTACGTATTTGTTCTGGTGGACAGTACAAATCGTGTATTTGAGGGAACCCACGAGTTGAATAACACTGGTTATGATCCAGTTTCGATGGACGTGAGCCTCTTACCGCCCGTTGACCTTGTGGTAGGCACGATTGCAGTAGGGATTAGTACAATTCCGGACTACCCGGTGCTAGCCCAGCGCATAACCATCGACTACAGCATCCGAAATCAGGGCGATAACACCGCGTTCGGAAACTGGTTCGACTCCATATATATTTCTGCCGATGAACAATGGGATGTAAACGATGCATTATTGGGTCGATTTGAGCATATCGGGAATGTGCCGGGACATACGAGTTACAGCGGCAGAGTCTCGCAAGCACTTCTTGTCGGGTTAGTCCCTGGCGACTATCACGTGATCATTCGCAGCGACATCCTGAATCACATAACTGAAATCAATGAAGAGAACAACATCGGCGCTTCTCTGGATCAGGTAGCAATTGAGATGGCCGTTTTGGAACTCGAAACGGCCGACACCGGCATGCTAATTCGTGGCTTTCCGATCTACTATCGCATGAATGTCGGATCTGGCGAAACTATACGAGTGCGTCTGGAAAGTGAATGGGACGATGCCATTAATGAGCTGTATATCCGATATGGTGAGTTGCCTACCCGAAGTCAGTTTGACTTTTACTTTAGAAATGCATTTGCGGCTGATCAGGACGTGATTATTCCTTCAACGAGAGAAGGAACGTATTATATACTTCTGCACACTCAAACCCTTCCAGTGCGCGAGTCTGGTTTTCCTATATATACCATCGTGGCCAACGTATTGCCTTTCGCCGTCGAGCGCCTCTCTACCAATCGTGCAGGAAACGTTGGGCAGATTACGCTCCAAATTGAAGGGTCCAAGTTTGACCAGTTAACTCGTGTAGAGCTTGCCGGTCAGTCCGAGGTAATAGCGCCGATTTGGGTACGTCGGGAAAACCCGACCCTGATCTTGGCAACCTTCGATCTCTCTGGTGTTACTCCGGGGTTCTACGACATGCGAGCGGTGTCGGAGGGAGACGACCTTGAGTTCAACCAGGAGGCTGGTGAATATGTGCTGGTTCACCGTATTTTTGGCGAATCAACTCTATCGAGCGCTCTTGAGGTTGTGGAGGGTGGTGGGCCTGTCTTAACATACGGCTTAAATCTCCCTTCATCAGCGCGTTACGGCGAGGTGTTTACCTTTTCACTTGACATAGCTAATCGTGGCGCTAATGACCTTCCAGTTCCTGTGCTCATGGTTACGAGCCCGAACGGTACTCCGATTTCCTTGACTTCAGATGTCGAGGTCGACGCTCTCACGGAACTACAGATTATTGCGGTAGGTAGGTTGCGTTCGGCAGTTTTGATCCCCGGCGAAAGCGTGAGCGTTCCCCTTTTCGCGCGGGCAGTCATGGAGCCGAGCTCGCAATTTATCGTTACCGATCTAATATCTCCGGAAACTCCACTAAATTGGGACGAACTCGAAACTCTTTACCGCTACGACAGTTCGGATGAAGAATGGAACTCAACGTGGGCGAATTTTAAGACCCTAGTCGGCGATTCTGTAGGTAAGTTCCATGAAGCGTTGCGGCGCTCTGCTAGTGACTTGGCTTTTGGAGAAAGTAAGGTTTTTACCGCTAGCGAGTTGCTTTTGGACCTCTTAGCCAGGGCTGGCAGTGGCCAACGTGATCCATCCGGTTTTGTTTCGCTCAGTTCGGAGAGTACGCAAGCAGTAAACCGAGAAATAGATAGGCTTAGCGGTGCTATACCGATCAACCCATCAGGACTTCTTGACGATCCGATTCCCTCGGATCCGGTCTTATTGGCTAAGCTCTTAGCAGCCGAGGGCTTTTGGGGAGCGGCTCTCCCGGAGTGGTTCGCAATTTACGGGGCCGATGCGGGGAACATACTTGATGCGTTTATAACCACAAATTCAACAAGGCCAACTTTGCCCGGGAGGTTCAATTTCACGAACGGAAGTTCGATCGTCGACGGTCGTGGATTTGGGCTTATGAATGGGTTTAAGAATTCTGACATTACGAAACAAACAATGACTCAGTTAATGGGCGCGGCTGTGCAGTCGATAAATCACATCGTAAAGAGATTGGGCTGTGACACTTTAGAAGGTCGTTATCCAATCGATGATGAGCGTCTAATCTTCCTGAAATCTTTTCTTGAAGTTGTGAGGGATCCGGTCAACACGATGCTCGTATGGGAAGGTTTAGATATTCCATCCAGAATGGCGGGAGGTGTTAGCGGATACTCGGATGCGACGGGTCAATCTAGGATGGACACAAGAGATATCAGTGGCTTTGTCGATATCATCAAACGTTATAAGAATGGAAAGCTTGTCGCCATTGATGTAAAGCTCGATGTTCAAATCTTCATAACGGAGGGGTTTGATTTTAACCCTGGTGGGACCGGTGATGGAGTGGTGGCTCCGCTTGTAGAGTCTCTTAGGTTCCTGGAAGATCATGACTGGGCATACGATGTGCCTTGGACAGTAAGCTTTACACCGGACCCTGTCGCTCCTAGAAGATTACAATGTTGTTCGACGCCGGATTGTCGTACTCCGCCGCCACCTCCGCCTAAGCGGCCCAACGGACCTATTCAAAAAGTTGATTCTGTGCGGTCAAGAGATCCGAACGATATAGTGGGTCCAGCCGGCTTCGGTGACGAACAGTGGGTGACCGCTACTGAAACCTTGCCTTACACGATTCGCTTCGAGAACGCGGCTGACGCTACGGCGCCGGCGCAACAGGTTGTGATTACGCAGCAGCTTGATTCGGATTTGGACTTCCGCACCTTCCGCGTGGATGATTTCGGCTTTGGCGATCTGCGGTTTGACTTGCCGGCGAACCGGCCGTTCTACAACGAGCGGCTCGATCTGCGCGAAAGCCGTGGCTATTTTGTCGACGTGTCGGCATCGATTGACGCGACGACTGGTGTTGCTACCTGGACAATTACGACGATCGATCCGGCTACCGGCGAACAGCCTGCCGATGCACTCACCGGTTTCTTGCCGACCAACGATGAAAATGGCCGCGGTGAAGGCTTTGTCTCCTACACCGTGAGAGCCAAGCGGACGGCGCAGACCGGCGACCGGATCGATGCCGAGGCCAGAATTATTTTCGATACGGAAGAGCCGATCGATACGCCGCCGATCTTCAACACGTTGGACGCCGCGGCGCCGGCCAGTTCTGCCAATGCGCTGTCCTCATCCGACAATACTGGCGCACTGAACGTCGAGGCAGCGGAGACTATCGTAGAGACGACGGAGTTTTTGGTCTCGTGGGCTGGCGCTGACGACGATAATGGCTCGGCGATCCGCGACTTCACTATTTATGTGTCGGTGAATGGCGGTCCATTCGAAATCTGGTTGCTTGATACACCCTTGACCGAGTCACTCTACCTGGGCGAAGCGGGGAACAGCTACGCATTTTACAGCGTGGCGCGCGACAACGCGGGCAACGAAGAAGCGGCGCCGGAGACTGCGGACGCCGTAATTATTGTCGTTGGTCCTCCGGGCGGTATTGCCGGTGTGAGCTACGAGGATATCGATGGTGATGGCTTTCGGGATCAGGGAGAGCCGGGCTTGGCTGGCCGGACCATCTTCATCGACGCAAATGCAAACGGGACTTTCGATGCGGGCGAGATTTCTACGATCACTGATACATCCGGTGCCTATGCTTTCACTGGGCTCCAGGCTGGAACTTCTTTGGTGATTGCGCAATCTCTTCAAGTTGGCTGGCTCGTGACCGCACCGGCGACTGGAGCCCATTATATCGTCATTGTCAGTGGACAGACACTCGCTGACAATGATTTTGGCAATTTCCGACTGGCGGAAATTCGCGGCATAACTTTCAATGACTTGAATGCCAATGGTCTGCAGGATGCGGGCGAATCGGGGCTGGCTGGCTGGACGATATATATTGATGCGAACAATAACGGCCAGCGCGAGGCGACCGAACGTACAGTGGTGACGAACGACGCTGGCGCGTACCTATTAACAAACCTTGGACCGGGCAACGCGGTGGTCCGGCAAGAAGCACAGGCTGGCTGGGGACAGACGAAGCCGAGCTCCGGCAAGTACGAAGTTGCCATGACCAGCGGTTTGTTAGCCGAGCAGCGCGATTTTGGCGTCGTGGAGTTGGGCTCATTGAGCGGTATCAAGTTTGAAGATATTGACGGCGACAGCGTTCGCGATGCCGGCGAACCAGGTCTGCCGGGATGGACTATTTTCATTGACGCGAACGCCAATGGCCTGCTCGATGCAGGCGAAACTTCGGCGGTCACGGATGAGACCGGGCAGTATCGTTTTGCCGGTCTATTGCCCGGCGCCTACATCGTCGCTGAAGTCGCACAGGATGGATGGCTGCAAACCTCGCCGCGGTCGCAGGGTGCGCTGACGAGCGGGATCACGATTCAAACGGGTTCCGGATCGCTCTCGACCACAGGCTCGGCGGCGCTGCTGTATACACCGGACGAACTCCTTATCTCGGGCGGAACGGTTTCTGCTTCGGTGCCAGGCTCCGTTAGCGAGGGGCTTACGCGGTTGTCGGATCTGCGCAGCGACCCGCGCTTTACGGAGCTCGATGGCCGGGGGATTACCGCTGTGATTCTCGATACCGGAGTAAATCTGGATCATCCATTCTTCGGCCCAGACCTCAATCATGACGGTATCGCGGATCGAATCGTCTACCAATACGATTTTGCCGACAACGACAGCGACGCCAGTGACCGCACGGGCCACGGGTCCGTGATTGCCAGCCTGATCGGATCACAGGACAACACTTATAGGGGAGTGGCATTTGGTGCCGACCTGATCATGCTGAAGGTGTTCGAAGACGACGGGCCAGGTTACTTCAGCTATCTAGAGAAAGGTTTGCAGTGGGTTGTGCAGCATGTGGCCGATTACAATATCGGCGTCGTGAATCTTTCGTTGGGGGATGGCAGTAATTGGGATCACGCGGTCACCCAATATGGATTGGGCGACGAGTTTGCTGCCTTAGCTGCGTGCAACGTGATCGTGGTCGCCGCAGCGGGCAACCGGTTCTATGAAGTTGGCGGGGCGCTAGGCGTAGCCTATCCAGCTGCTGATCCGGCTGTGTTGGCGATTGGCGCAGTGTGGAGCGGCGATTTTGGCGGACCGTGGCGCTTCAGCAGCGGGGCGGTCGATTACAGTACTGGCGCCGATCGGATCACCAGTTTCTCCCAGCGTCATCGTGATCTTACAGATACTTTTGCGCCGGGTGCGCGATTGACTGGGGCCGGGTACAACGATGGCACGCGTACGATGCAGGGAACGAGCCAGGCGGCGGCGTTTGTCTCGGGCGCGGCGGCTTTAGCCCAACAGGCAGCGCACGAGACTCTCGGACGGGGATTGAGCACCGGCGAATTCGCCACGCTGCTGCGCGCGAGCGGTGATCTGATCACCGATGGCGATGACGAAGTCGACAACGTCATTAATACCGGCTTGCAGTTCCCCCGTCTCGACATGGTGCGCTTGATCGAGCTCATCGCCAGCCTGCAAGATCAACCGATTGATCCAGGTGGAGGTAGTAACACAGGCTCAACGCAAGTTCCTTTAGTGCAACAGGCGGCTGCAGGTGTACACACAATTAGCCTGGCGGCCGGTGGCAACCTCATTGACTTGAACTTCGGCAATTTTAAGCTCGGCACGATCAACGGTACAGTCTTCACTGATGAGAATCGTGACGGTCAGCCCCAGCCGGGTGAAAGTGGGCTCGCGGGTTCCAGCGTTTTCATCGACGTCAACGGTAACGGCACACTGGATGCCGGAGAGGAAAACTCCGTCACCGACGCGAGCGGCCTTTATGCCTTCGCCAATATTGGCCCCGGTGCGCACGTTGTAAAAGTCGTACCCCCGACCAATGAAGTAGCAACGACTTCAAACCCAACGCTAGTGACGATGACGAGTGGTCTAGCGGCAAGCGCTGAGTTCGGTTTTATGCCGCCGTCATTGGTTGTCACGTTGTTCACTGCCTCACCAAGCGGATTCACGGCCCGATTCAATTTCCCGGTGGATTCTAGGGTACTCAATCTCTACGGCACCGAGACCGGCGGATTTGGACCGGCCGATGTAACCATAGTCGGCGCTCTGTCAGGCGCGGTGAAGGGCTCGCTGGTGGTTAGCTCTAACGCAAGCGAGATCACGTTCATTAAGACCGGCGGCGTGCTTTTGCCGGATACCTACAACGTCACGCTGCGCAGTGCCACCAGCGGATTTAGGAATGCAACAGTCGGATTGCTTGATGGTAATCACGACGGCATCGGCGGCGATAACTACATCACCTCGTTCACGGTTTCTCCGACAACCGATGTTGTCGTGAGCATTTCGGACTTCACGCGGGGTCCGGGACAGGCCGTCAACGTAACGACAACCGAAATCGGCATTCCGGTCATGCTGAGCGACGGCACGGCTGTCACCGTTGTCGACTTCATTGTCAATTACGACCCGACATTGCTTACGATCACCGGCGCAGTGACGGGGATCGAGCTTCCGGCTGCGAGCCAGGTTGCAGTGAGCCTAAATACGTCAGGCCAAGCTCACGTCACCGTTTTTTCCGATACACCGTTCAGTCTCGACTCTATTCCTCGGTCGATTCAACTCGTCAAGCTTATCGCTCGGGTGCCGGCAACGGCGCCGTATGGTGCAAGTCACATTCTTCACCTAGCGAATGTCTCGGTAAACGCTGGCACGACTCCACTGAGCGCCGACGATGCCCTCCATGTAGTTGCTTATCTCGGTGATGCCACAGCGAATCGTAGCTACAGCGCCCTCGATGGGCAGCGAATACTGCGTGTGGCAGGCGGACTTGATACGGGATTTGCTCCGTTCATCATGATCGATCCTGTAATTATCGCTGATATCACCGGGGACGGTTCAGTCACGTCGCTCGACGCGACCAGGATATTGCAGGAAGTGATCGGCATCGACCGGCTGGAGATTCCGCCTCTACCGTCGGTGAACGTCGCCCCCACATTGGCGCCGATCGCGAATCAGACGGTCCAAGAAAATTCGCTGCTGAGCTTCACTGCCAGCGCCAAAGACGACAACAAGGATCCGCTTCTTTACAGTCTAGTGACGCCGCCCTCGGGCGCAAAGATCAATCCTCTTACTGGTGTTTTCAGTTGGACGCCGACCCAGACGCAAGCGGGTCTCTACAACGTGACGTTGCACGTGAGCGACGGCGTGCTTGGCGCCGAGCGGATCGTGCAAATCAACGTCACCGAGACGGCCGATCTAATTTTCAACGTTACGATCGATGATCCCGCCGGCAGCTTTGCAGTATATTATGACGCCATTGAGGCCCATGTGCGGGCTGCCGGCTTGGAATGGGACGCGATCATTGCCGGGAGTGCCAGCCTCGAAGTCTACGTCGGATTTACGACCTCGATTCCACGGGCGACCGGGCGAAGCTTTATAGGTTCTTTAGTCGAGAATATCGGCACATTCGAGGTGTTGGAACAGGGCGCGACGGCGGAAATCCGCACCGGCACCGATCCGAACGACGCTGATCCTGACATCGAAATTCTGTTCAATCCAACTTATCTCACCGATGAGCTTTGGCTTGATCCTGATCCATTTCTTCGAACCGCAGCAGTGCCAAGCAACAAAACCGACGCCATGTCCGTATTTCTGCACGAGCTGGGACATGCCTTTGCGTTCAACGGCTGGCGCGATTCGGAGAGCGGAGAGATCCCTGGAGACTATGAATCCACCTTCGATGCACAGGTCAATTTCGACGGCAGCAATTTTTATTTTGAGGGAGCGCATGCCGTCGGCGTTTACGGTGCGCCTGTGCCGTTGACCTTCGGTAACTATGGGCATTTGGGCAACGACGCCCCTCGGCCAGGGGAAGACTTGATACCTGATTTGATGAACGGCGTGGTCTTCTTCCGCGGCGAGCGCTACCAAATCTCATCCCACGACGTGGCGATATTGGCAGACGTAGGAGTTCCGGTGGTTGATGATGTTGTTGCCAGTGCAACGATGATCCCGGGTGCCTTGCAAAGCAATCCATCGAGTGCTCCTGGTAGCGATTCGGTGACAAACGAATCGGCTGAAACGACGCGTCCTGCACGAACCCAGGTGCTCGCCAACGACGCACCCGATCCGCAGGAGACCGAACTGGCTGCCAGCAATGAAGCGCAGCGTTCAAGCACCACCGAAGCGAATCTCGCGCTCATGAGCGAATTAAATGTGAACCATGGCGACAGCGACAGGGCGATAAATTTTGAATTAATCGCTTCCGAGCTTGGAGAAAAAGTCCGTGTGGGGCTGACTGATGCAGAGCCGACCGTCATAAGTGCAAACGTCTTTCCGGTGACGGCGATCGAGCGTGACAACATCATGACCGCGATTTCCTCCAGTGTGGGCATGACTCTTGAGAAAACAAACACTCCGTTCGGGAACGCGTCGCCTAAGGCTGCCCCATGGTTCGACAACGATAAACGTGAGGTTCACGCAGAGAGGGCGGTCGCTACTATCGACGCGCCGTGGGACGACTTGAATGATTCAATTCATTACTCACAGCACAAAGTTCCGCAAAAAATGTTTCTCGTTTATGGGCGCCGCACAAATGTGGCTCTGCCGTCCGTCTCATAGGACGGACATTCAAGAGCTAATGCGTTTTAGGACTCAGTCCGGCTCGACGTCGTGAATTGTCCTGTTTTGTCTTTAGCTGTCGTCCGCTTTTTAGGGATGGCTAGCCCACTATTGTCAACGGCTGAGAAAACTTGGCGATAGTTGCCAAATTTATCACCATTTCTGTTGACAACACCGCCGTAACTTTACTAGAGCGGAGGTCGTAAAGGAGTGCCTTCAAATGCCAAAAAACGTCTGAATCTTCCAAAGCCGTGAACTTAGCTGAACAAAGAATTCGAAGCTTCGCCGCAGAGACACTCCTCGCGTAGGGGTAAAAAGTTCTTGTTTGCAAAGTCGCAAACCTCTGAGAAGTCTAGGCTTCGGCGGTAAACACTTTTTCACGTGGAAGCCAAAAAATTTAAAGCATTATCGCGATGAACGCAGTTGGTTAACAAAGAAAGAGCGTCGACGATGGGCATGTTTGATCGGATGATCAGGCGGAAGCGAATCAAGTCGGAGCGGCGTGCCCGAAGTAAACTCGCCAAGCGCGGGCATCTTCACGGCGGTGGTTTTCGTATCGAGGCGCTGGAGGCGCGGCTGCTTTTGAGCGGGGATGTGATCGAGCCGGTAGCCGCGGACGTTGTAAGTTCCGGCACAGAACCGTCGGCGGAGGTGCTTCAAATCTCCGATAATAAGGAGACGAGCGACGCGGACACTGCCGCCAACGTCTTAGCTGTGGGCGACGAACCACTGGTTAACATTCCGAGGGATTTGGTCGGTCAGCCTGGAACTGTGATAACAGTGCCGATCAACATCGATGATGCCAGCGGTATCGAGGCCGCTCAGTTCGTGCTTGCCTATGATACGACTGTTTTCGATGTTGCCGATGACGTGGCCGGGGGGCCGGACGATCTCCCTACTAGCCCGGATGTCCTAAAAGGATCATTGCTTGGCGCTAATTCGAGTGTGTCGGCAACGGTCGACGACTCGACTGGTACCCTTTCAATTTTTGTATTTTCGCTCACACCGCTCGAAACGGGCGCAGGCAGTCTCGTTAACATAAACTTTCACATCAAGCCGGCGGGAGAATTGCCGCAGGCAGCATTCGGGCCAAATCATCTTGATCTTCAGCTGGTCATGCTCGGTGAAACCATATTGAGCGTGCCAGAGGTCGGTACAGACGATAGCGACGGGGTTCTCACCATTCAGGCGGCTAATCAGCCCACGTTGGAATTACGACTGGTTCGCCAGGTGACCGCGACCGACGCGGTTGGCGAGGCGGACGTGCTACCGGCGAACGCTTCTTTCCTCCACGAGTGGGAGCCGTTCTTTGTCGAGCTGTGGGGCAGCACGCCCGATAGCGCTGAAGGGATCGCCAGTTTTCAAGTCGATCTTCATTACAACATGGCGGTGACGACAACGACAACGACCTCCGTCGCGTACGGTCCTGCCTTCACTCAAACCCAGACCGGGACTGTCGACGATGCAACCGGCTTGGTGGATAACCTTGGCGCTTCAACCGTCCTCACCACCGTAGGGGATGATAAATTCGTCTTGCTAGCGCGCGTGGCGTTTACACCGACGGCGACCGATCAAGTCATCGTCGATGAGGTGAATCATTCTATCGGTCCCCAAACTCTGGCTTTAAGCTTGTCCAACACGCAGGCCGCTCTGGTGGGTTTCAACAATACGACACCGGCGCTGGGCGCTACGCCGACCACGCCGCTGTGGGCAGTGGTTTACGACATAAACGATACGAACTCCATAAATCTCGTCGACTACAACGTGTTTCGCGCGGCATTCAATCAGCCGGTCGACAACTCCGTTCCCGATGCCGCACCGTTTACTTGGTGGGCCGATTTCAGCAAGAGCGGAACGTCGGTTAATCTCGTTGATTACAATCCGTTCCGGCAAAACTTCGGCAAGAGCCGTCCCAATACTACCATTACGTTTCCGACAAACTTCCCAAGCGCGTGGCAACCGGTTTCCCCGTCTGGCACGACGGAGAGTATTCAGTTGGCGAGCGTTCCACCTTCCGTTAACGCCGCCAGCCTTCCAGGGGACGTGTTGGACATAGAACTGGTAGCGGTGGCAACTGCGACGGCAGCCGATGAAGTGACGACCTTGCCGGCTTCGCTGACGACGGTATCGCTGGGTAGCGATTACATCATCGAAGTCTGGATGCAATCGCTCAAGCAGCCGAGCGTCGGCATTCTCGGCGGCTTTGTCGATCTATCCTTCACTACGAGCGAAGCGGACGGTACGGGCGTTCAACACGGCACACTTTTTACCGACTTGGCAAGCGGCACGATCAATGAGACCGCGGGTTTAGTCGATGAGTTGGGCGGAGCGCTTTCTCCGTCCTCGACGGCAACACCGGGGATTGCGCCGAAGTGGGCTCGACTAGGGTTCGTGACTTTCAGAGCGACTGGCCGCGGGCCGGTCACCTTTAATATTACCGAGGGAAGCACAAGTCCATTCGTGGATCTGGACGGCAATGAGATCGCGTTGTCGGATGTCGATCTCGATTCGTTGACGCTGAACGAGGCCCCTCTAGATCGCCCGCCGCGCGTAGAAGCGCAGCAATTCACAATACCCGAGAACAGTCCTGCGGGAACCATCGTAGGCACCGTGCTGGTTCAGGACTTGGATCTTGGCGAGACGGCAACGTTTGCGCTGTCGACAAACCCCGGCGGACGATTTGCTATCCATGCCTCGACGGGACAGATTACTGTCGCTTCCGGAGCCATCCTCGACTTCGAAACGACGCCGACCCTCGATCTAACGGTGCTCGTAAGTGACGGCACCGGGACCGATTCCGCAAGCGGAAGGATTACTGTCAATCTTACCGACGTAAGGGAGCTTCCGGCGAATATATTGTTGGATGTTGAGTTGGTGGCGGTGGCGACCGCGACGGCCGGCGATGAAGTGACGACGTTGCCAACTTCGCTGACAACGGTATCGCTGGGCAGCGATTACATCATCGAAGTCTGGATGCAGTCGCTGAAGCAACCGAGCGTCGGCATTCTCGGCGGCTTTGTCGATTTGTCGTTCACCACCAGCCAAGCGGACGGTATCGCCGTACAGCACGGAACATTATTTACCGACTTGGCGAGCGGCGTTATTAACGAGACCGCGGGCCTCGTCGATGAGCTGGGGGGTGCGCTCTCGCCGTCCTCAACGGCCACACCGGGGATTACGCCGAAGTGGGCTCGATTAGGATTCGTAATGTTTAAGGCGACCGGCAGCGGGCCGGTAACCTTTAATGTTACCGAGGGAAGCACGAGTCCATTCGTCGATCTCGATGGCAACGAGATCGCGTCGTCGGCTGTCGATCTTGATACGCTGACGTTGAATGAGGCGGCCGACGCGGACACGGACGGTATAGCTGATAACATTGAAAGCGGTGACGGCAATAAGGACGGAATTGCCGACGCGCAGCAAGCCAATGTCGTGTCCTTAGTGAGTTTCACCGGCAATCAACCGGTGACCTTTGTCGCTCCGGAAGGCACTTCGTTCAAAAAATTTGCTGCAATCGCGACGCCCGATGGCGGCCCCACCGGGGTAACGTTCCCCTTGGGATTCTTCGACTGGGAACTGCACGGCGTAAGCGACGGCGCCACCGTGCAAGTGCTGTTGCCGGCCTCGGCCAATCTTAACACCTACTGGAAATTCGGCTCCGAGACCGGCAACACAACGCCGCATTTTTACGAGTTCTTATTGAACGGGACCAATACCGGCGCTCGCTTCGAGAACGATGTGGACGTCGGTACCGGCACGGCGCCGTTCGTTGTCGACCGAATCACGCTCTTGTTTGTTGACGGCGGTCGCGGCGACGGCGATTTGCTCGCCAACGGGGTTATTGATGATCCCGGCGGGCCGGGCGTTCAAACGAACCAGGCGCCGGTCGTCAACGACCAAACTTTTTCGGTGCCCGAAAACAGCGCCAACGGCACGGTGGTAGGGACCATAGCCGCGACGGATCTTGATGCGGGGACGGTGTTCACATTCGCGGCGACCGGCGGCACGGGTCAGGCAGCGTTCGCGGTCAATTCGTCTACTGGCCAGATCACCGTAGCTAATAGCAGTCTACTCAATTTCGAAGCCACGCCGAGCTTTTCACTTAACGTGACCGTGAGCGACAACGGCACGCCGTCCGCGAGCGATGGCGCGGTGATCACGATCAATCTGAGCGATGTGAACGAGCGTCCGGTAGCCAATAACGACAGCGCAACGACTGATGAAGATACCCCGGTTACCATCAACGCTCTGGCCAACGACAGCGATCCGGAAAACAGCACGCTTGGAGTGTCGGCCGTAACTCAAGGGGCAAATGGCAGTGTTACCATCAATGCCAATGGTACTGTCACCTATACGCCCAATGCCGATTTCAATGGTCAGGACAGTTTCACTTACCGTCTCACCGACGGCACGGTGGTTTCACCATTTCTAATTGATCAGTTTACCGTAGTGCGTAATGCGGTGACATATTTTGAGGACAACTTCGACAACGGCATCCCGCCGCCCAACGCACCCAATCTGGCTACCGGAAATGCGGTCAATTATTCGGTTCAAGGAATAGTCGGGCCGGAAAGCAACGGAAAGCTTACTTTGGATCTCGCCAACGGCGTGATCACCAGCGGAATTGCCGAAACGGGCAGTAATCTAACCCTTCGTGCGCGGCTGCAAACCAACATCGATCAGGCCAATCTGGGGGCGGGAATCAAAAGCGACGATACTTTTTCAGTCACCGGCTTGTTCGATCTTATCCTGCCGAGCGAAAGCGGTACTCGGTTTAGCATTCGATTAACGGACGCATCGGCCAATTTTGAGGGCGATGATGTTGTTGAACTGGCGGTCAACCGGCGCGGGGATGGACTTGTCGTCGTTCAACTGCGCGATCTCAACGACATCGGCAACACGAATATCGTTGTCGAAGAGATCCTATTGGATCCGAATCATCAGCAAATAAAACTAAGGCTTGAACGGCCGACACTAGCGACCAATTCAATTCACGCGTCTTTTGCTTACGTCGACAACGGCGTGACCGGCAGCTTCATACCATTCACGAATACGCTGCAAATTTTCAATGGTGAGAACTTCACACGAGCGGAGTTCCGAGTGCGGAGCAACCCCAGCATCGCGACGGTCAATGTTACCGTCAACGCGGTCAATGACGCGCCGGTGAATACGGTACCAGGTCCACAGACGGCGGACGAAGATAGCACGCTGGTATTCTCCACGACCAACGGCAACGCGATCAGCGTGAGTGATGTAGATGCGGGAAACGGTATTGTCACGGTGACTTTGGCAGTGACCAACGGCACGCTCACTTTGGCGAGTGTCGCAGGACTTAGCATTACGACAGGCGACGGCAGCGCGGATGCGACGATGACGTTTAGCGGGACGATTGCCGCGATCAACGCGGCGCTTAACGGTTTGAGCTACGCGCCGTCACTGAACTTCAACGGCGCGGCCTCACTAACGATCAGCACCGGCGATCTAGGCAACACCGGCAGCGGCGGAGCGCTCAGCGACACGGACGTTGTAAACATCATTATAGTTGGGAGCAACGATGCGCCGGTGGTCAACGCCGCAACCTTTACCATTCCTGAGAACCGAGCAAATGGGGATGCGGTTGGGACCGTTATTGTCAACGATCCCGATGCGGCAACCGTTTTAAGCTATAGCCTTATCGGCGGCAATACGAACGACGCCTTTGCTATCGACGCGAACACCGGAGCGATTACGGTAGCTAATACCGCCGCGCTTAACTTTGAGGCCACGCCGCAGTTCTTACTTACCGTGCAGGGGACCGACAACGGCACGCCGCCGCTCAGCGGCTTCAACGTTATCACCATCAATCTCACGGATGTGAACGAGCGTCCGGTGGCCAACAACGACAGCGCAACGACTGCTGAAGATACCCCGGTTACCATCAACGCTCTGGCCAACGACAGCGATCCGGAAAACAGCACGCTCACGGTATTGTCAAAGACGGACGGCGCTAATGGGACTGTCATTATCAATCCAAATGGAACCGTTACCTATACTCCCAAAGAAAACTTCAACGGTCAGGATAGCTTCACTTATCGACTCAGTGACGGCACGGTCGTCAGCCCGTTTGTAATCGACCGGTTTACGATCGAGCGCAACGGCGTGACGTTTTTCGACGATAACTTCGATAATAATGTGGCGCCGCCCGACGCGCCGAACTTTTCTTATTCCGTCAGTGGAACGCCGGGCCCTGAGAGCGGAGGCAAGCTTACTCTTGATCTCGCCAAGGGCGTACTGACGACGGGCAACATACTGGAAACATCGTCTCTAGTATTGTTACGAGCCTTATTGCTGACCAACATCGAAACCGGCAACCTCGCAGCGGGAATCAAAAGCGATGATACATTCACGCTGACGGGGATATTCGATTTGGTGCTTCCGAGCGAGACAGCCACGCGCTATGGCATTCGGCTGACGGACGCGACCCAAACAATTGAAGGCAACGATATTGTTGATCTTGAGATTATCCGCCGATCCGACGGAATCGTTGCGATACAGCTGCGTGAGCTGGATGATCCAGCCAATACGAATGTTGTAGTTGATCAGGCAGTGGTCGCTCCAGGGCATCAACAAATCGCTTTGCGATTGCAGCGAGCCAACCTCGCCAACAATACGGTCCAGGCATCATTCGCTTACATTGATGACGGTGTAGTCGGGCCGTTCACAACCTTTGCGAATACGGTGCAAATCTTTAACGGCGAGAATTTTACCAGAGCCGAGTTCCGGGCTAGGAGCGCACCGAGTACCGCGACGGTCAATGTCACCATAAACGCGGTGAACGATCCCCCCCTCAACACGGTGCCCGGGCCGCAGGCGGTTAACGAAGACGGAGCATTGGTGTTCTCCACAGCGAACACCAATGCAATCACCGTCAGCGATGTGGATGCCGGAAGTAATCCCGTACAGGTGACGCTGACGGCCACTGACGGTGTGCTTACGTTAGCAAGTCTTGCGGGGCTGAGCATTACGACAGGCGACGGCAGCGCGGATGCGACGATGACGTTTAGCGGGACGATTGCCGCGATCAACGCGGCGCTCAACGGTT
>Ga0073934_10002759_pt1 | contig 35010 bp, 28 predicted proteins | sample LarsenN4metaG_FD_76834 | JGI IMG/M metagenome (GOLD analysis project Ga0073934, IMG submission 76834) | Hot spring sediment bacterial and archeal communities from British Columbia, Canada, to study Microbial Dark Matter (Phase II) - Larsen... ... | reverse complement strand
GAACGAGGCGCTTCGCGACTGGGTCGCCAATGTCGCGGACACCTATTATCTCATCGGCACGGCGGCGGGCCCGCATCCTTACCCGGCAATGGTCCGAGACTTTCAGTCGGTGATCGGCGAGGAGGCGCGCGCGCAGATTCTCGAAGCCGAAGGTCGGCTGCCCGATGTGGTAATGGCCTGCATCGGCGGCGGATCGAACGCGATCGGACTTTTCCATCCTTTTCTCGACGATGAAGGCGTCGAAATCATCGGCGTCGAAGCCGGCGGAAAGGGGCTTGAGACGCCTGATCACGCGGCCTCGCTCTCTGGCGGGCGGCCGGGCGTACTTCACGGAAATCGAACCTATCTCCTCCAGGACGCCGACGGTCAAATCCTTGAAGGCCATTCGATTTCGGCGGGTCTTGACTATCCGGGCGTCGGACCGGAACACTCCTGGCTCCACGACATTGGACGCGCGACCTATCAGTCGGCGACAGACGCCGAGGCGCTCATGATGTTCGAGCTTTGCGCGCAGCTTGAAGGGATCATTCCAGCGCTCGAACCGGCGCATGCGCTCGCCCGCGCGCTCGACAAGGCCGCGAGCCTTCCGCGGGATGCGATCGTGCTCGTCAATCTGTGCGGGCGCGGCGACAAGGACATTTTCAGCGTCATGCCGCTGATCGCCGCCGGCCGGTGACGGCGGGCCGCCGCCTCGACGTTTGTTAATTGGAGGATGGTTAACGCCGATGTTAGGCTTTCTGGCGGCGGGGCGAACATGGAGGTGAACCATGCGTAACCTCGCGGCGGTCGCTCTCACCTTGCTCGCGATCCTGACGCCAGGCGCCGCCTCAGCGGCGATCCTCTCCTATACAGGCGTTTTTTCCGGAGCCGCGGAGGTCCCGCCGGTCGCAACGCCGGGAAGCGGGTCCGCGATCGTGACGATTGACACCGTGGCGAATACGATGCGGGTAGAGTTCGACTTCACGGACCTCATCGCCGACACGACGGTTTCTCACATCCATTGCTGTTCAGCACCGACCGCCGGCGTTGCGACCGGCGTTCCTTCGTTCGCGGGCTTTCCGGCGGGCGTGAATTTCGGGTCCTACGACCGAACCTTCGACCTCAAGGACGCCGCAAGCTGGAACCCCGCCTTCGTCGCCGCCAATGGGGGCACGCTTTCCGGCGCGATCGCCGCTCTCCTTGACGGGCTGAAGAACGGGCTTGCCTACGCGAACATTCACACCAAGGACTTCCCTGCTGGGGAAATCCGCGCGAACCTCACTTTCATCCCGATCCCGGGCGCGGCAGTCCTCTTTGCGGCCGGCCTTGCGGCGTTGATGGCGCGCCGCCGGCGCGTCCGCCGCTGATCGCGCGGGAGCGCCCGGCGCTGCAACAAAGTTGATGAAGATTTTATCCTCCGCGTGAGCGCGCCCGCTTGCCGCCGCGCTTCAGTTCTCCTTAAAGGTTTCACGGTGAGTTGACCTTCACCCCGGGCGCGTCGGGCGCGCCTGAGGAAATAATGCGCCAGAGTGAGCAGGGGCCCCTTTGTTCCAGTCCGCCGATGCCGCAGCCGTCGCTGCGACCGCCGCCAGATTTCACGCCGCAGCCGACGAAAAGCTCGCCGCCCTGCGACGGATCGTTGAGCACTGCAAACGCTTTCAAGGAGCCGACCTGAAGCGAAGCCTCGCCCAGGCCTCGCTCGCGCTTGCGGCCTATTTCGGGCTCGTCGCGCTCCAGATTGCGGCGGCGAAAGCCGGCCTCTGGCCGGTGACGCTTCTCGCCGCGCCGCTTGCGGGCGGCGTTCTCGTCAAGCTCTTCACGATCCAGCACGATTGCGGCCACGGCTCCTACTTCAAGAGCCGTCAGGCGAATGACTGGCTCGGCCGGTTCATCAGTATCCTGACTTTTACGCCTTACTCCTTCTGGCGCGACGCTCATAACCGCCACCATGCGGGCTCAGGCGATCTCGACCGGCGCGGCGTGGGCGCCGTCGACACGCTGACGGTCGAGGAATACCGCGCCCTCTCGAAATGGGACCGGATCGTCTATCGCGCCTATCGCAATCCCGTCGTGATGATCGTCATCGGCGCGCCCTTGTATTTCTTCGTGCTGCAGCGCCTGCCGCTCGCCGGCGCGATGCCGTTCGCCAAGAGCTACCAGGGACTTAAGGCTTCGCAGATCTGGCGGAGCGTCGCTTCGCTGAACCTTGCGCTTGCCGCAGCCTATGGCGGCCTCGCTCTCGCGTTCGGCGCCGGCGCTGTCGCGCTTGCGATCGTTCCCGCGGTGACGATCGCCGCCTGGGTCGGCTCGTGGCTTTTTTACGTCCAGCACCAATATGAGAACGCCTATTGGGCGAGAAAGCCCGAGTGGACCTACGCCGAAGCGGCGATCTACGGGTCCTCGCATTATCACCTGCCGAAGCTGCTGCGCTGGCTCACCGGAAATATCGGGCTCCATCACATCCATCATCTTGCGAGCGGGATCCCGAACTACCGGCTCCCGGAATGCTACCGGGCGAGCAGGGATCTTCTCGCGCTCCCGCGGATGACAATCCCGGAAAGCTTTAAGAGCGCGAGCCTTGCGCTGTGGGACGAGGCGCAGCGCAAGATGATTTCGTTCCGGGCCCTGAAAGCCGCGATCTGAGCATGCATTTGGCCTCAACGCGTCCACTCCCGGCTATCGGACGCTTTCCCCAAATTGACAAGCAGCCTGTCATTATGACATGTGTCTTGTCATGTATGATCCCGCCCCCGGACCTGAAACAGCCGTCCTCGCGACAATAAACGAGGTCCCAAGGGCGTTCTTTCGGCTGGCGGCGGTCGCCGACGCGCTGTTCGCCGATCTCGGCGTCAGTCCGGGCGAGCGCGGCGTCATGCGAGACCTTTTCATTGACGGCGAAGACACCGCCCCGTCGCTTGCCCTGAAAAAGCCGGTAAGCCGCCAGGCGATGCAGGCAATTCTCGACGAACTCGTGGGCAAGGGCCTTGTCGCCGCTACGGAAAATCCGCGCCACAAGCGCTCGAGACTTTATTATTTGACGCCGAAAGGCATCGAGCTTTGCGTTGAACTGCAGCGTCGCGAACTCGCCGCCATCCGCGAGATGATCGGCGAGGCAGGTTCGGCCGATTTCGCGACCGCCGCCGCCGCACTTAAGGCGCTCAACGCGCTCCTCGCCCGGCGGCTGAACATCGCCTGAAGGGCGTCTGTGCCGCGGATTTGCGGCCGCGTCGCCGCTCGGCCATCATGACGGTCGTAGAAAGCTTAAGGGGGGACCATGAAAACCGGCCGGATTTTCGTCGCCGCGGCGCTCGCCGCTGGTCTTGCGGCCTGCGCAAAGCCGGCGCCGGAGCCCGATGCGCCGCCAAAGCCGGCCGCAGAGACGCTGCGGACGACTGCTGAAGGCGACGTCATCGGCTTTGTCGACGACAAGGGCGTTCAGACCTGGCGCGGCATACCGTTCGCAGCTCCGCCGGTCGGCGATCTTCGATGGCGCGCGCCGCGGCCGCCGGCGGCGTGGAAGGGCTGGCGCGAAACGCTGAACTTTGCGGCGAAATGCCCTCAGCTCACCAATGTCTTCAACGCCGGGGAAGGAGCGCAGGCCGGCGATCTCCAAGGATCCGAAGACTGCCTTTATCTCAACGTCTACGCGCCGCCGAAATCGACCGGCTCTTCGAAGCTTCCGGTCATGGTCTTTATCCACGGCGGCGGCAACGTCTGGGGCTCGGCCAGCCAGTACGATCCTTCAAACCTCGTCGCGAATGAGAATGTCGTCGTCGTGACCGTGCAGTACCGTTTGGGGCCGCTTGGATGGTTCGCCCACGAAGCAATTCGCGATAGCGCCGCCGCGCCGCACGACAAGGCGGCGAATTTCGGCACGCTCGATCTTGTCGCGGCCCTGCAATGGGTCAAGGCGAACATTGGAGTCTTCGGCGGCGATTCGGCGCTGGTCACGATATTCGGCGAAAGCGCCGGCGGGCAGAACGTCGCGACGCTTGTCGCCTCGCCGCTCGCCAGGGACCTTTTCTCCCGCGCAATCATCCAGTCGGGGCTGTTTGATTCGACGCCGCTCGCGCGAGCCGAGAACGGCGAGGCCGAAGCGAACGCCGCGCGAAAAGCGGCCGAACGCGCCGGCGCAGAGACCGCCGATGCGCTTCGCGCCTTGAGCCTTGAAGCGCTCTTCGCGGCCTATGAGGTGAACGAAGGCGGCTATCTCACGATGCCGCTCGTCATCGAAGACGGCGTCGCGCTGCCGGAAACAGGGCTGCGCGCCGCCTTCGCGGCGAAGGGCGGGATCAACGCGGTTCCGATCATCACCGGCGTCAATCGCGACGAGATGAAGCTCTTCCAGTTCGTCGACCCGCGCCTCGTCAATCGCTGGTTCGGCGTTCTCCACTTCGCCAAGAACCAGAAATTCTACGACCGGCTCGCCGAGTATCAAAGCCGGCTGTGGCGCATCCGCTCGGTCGACGAGCCGGCGTCGGCGATGGCCGCGGCAGGTCATCTTGACGTCTACGCCTATCGCTTCGATTGGGACGAGGGCGGACGATTCCTGCTGACCGACCTTAAAAAGCTGCTCGGCGCCGCGCATGCGATCGAGATCCCCTTCGTCTTCAACAAGTTCAAACTGCTTGGCCGGCTCGATCCCCTGATGTTCCAGGAAAAGGACGCGGCCGCGCGCGAAGAGCTGTCCCGCGCCATGGGCGCCTATTGGGCGGCGTTTGCGCGCGACGGCGATCCTGGGACCGGCGGCCAGAGGGAACTTGCCCAATGGCCGCGCTGGCGAACCGGCGGCGGCACGCTGATGCGGCTTGACGCCGGCGGCCGCGACCTCCTCACCGGCGCGGACACCGTCGACCAGTTGATCGCCGACCTTGCCGCGGACCGGTCGCTGTCAGCGAAGCAGCGCGCGATCATCGCCGAAGCGCTCGGCGTCTGGCTTCCCGAGCGTAAGGCCGACTTCGCCGCGGCGGCGGCGCGCTGACGCCGCCCGTCTTTCGCCGCAAAAAGGCCCTGAAAAGACCTTCGCCGGCGGCGACGGGCGGCGGGCCTTCGCCGCGTTTCATGCGCATCGGGCGAAAAGGGGCCTTTGGCATGGAGATGCGCAATGAAGAAACTCGTTCCTGTTCTCGTCGGATTGGGCGTCGCGATGAGCGCCGCCCCGGCGTTCGCCGGCGAGTGGCGTCTTGACGCGCGAGCTTGCGCCGACATTCGCGAAGACTGGCGAGACGCGCGCGAGAACCGTCGCGATGCGCGCTATGATTACGGCTATCGCGACCGCGTCGAGGATCGCTACGACCGCCGCGAAGACCGGCGCGACCGCCGGATGACGATCTGCCCGCGAAGCGCCTTTTATTATGTCGACGACCGGCGGGGCGGGCGCGGCGATCGCTGGAGCAATGATGACCGACGCGATGATTGGCGGCGCGACGACTGGCGGCGCGACGAGCGCCGGCCGCGGCTTGGATTGCGCTATGATCACAGGCTGCGCATGCATTACCGATATGATCACGGCCGCAAGATCTACGTGCGAGGATGAGACTTGAATTGAGGAGCGGGCGATGTAGGGAATGACGCTTCGCATTATCTTGAGGCGCCTTGTCCCGCATCGCCCGGAAATTCGCCGCGCTGAAAGAAGAGGGCCGCGCCGCGTTCATCCCATTCGTGATGGGCGGCGATCCGCATTTTGACGCGTCGCTCACTCTCGTCCGGAAGCTCCCCGCGGCCGGCGCCGATCTCATCGAGATCGGCGTCGCCTTCACCGATCCGATGGCGGACGGCCCCGCGATACAGGCCGCGGGCCTAAGGGCCCTTGCCGCTGGACAGACGCTGCGCCGGACGCTCGATCTTGTCGCGGCTTTCCGGACCGGCGATGCGGCGACGCCCATCATCCTCATGGGCTATTACAACCCGTTCTATGTTTACGGGGTCGAGCGGTTCCTCGCGGAGGCCACGGCCGCTGGCGTCGACGGCCTGATTGTCGTCGACCTGCCGCCCGAGGAGGATAATGAGCTTTGTTTGCCGGCGCGGGCGGCGGGGCTCGACTTCATTCGCCTTGCGACGCCGACAACGGATTCGGAACGATTGCCTGCGGTCCTAAGGAATACGTCGGGTTTTATTTATTACGTTTCGGTCGCGGGCGTCACCGGCGCCAAGAGCGCGGACGGCGGCGCCGTCCGCGCCGCGCTTGCCGCGTTAAGGGCGGCATCGCACTTGCCGGTCGCGGTCGGTTTCGGCATCAAAACGGCTGGCGCCGCAGCCGAGATCGCACGATTTGCGGACGCGGTCGTAGTCGGATCGGCGCTCGTTGAAAGGCTGGCGGCCAATTTGACCCCCGCCGCCCTTGAGCAGAGCCCCAACGAGGCCGATATTGCCGTCGATGCGGTTCTGGACCTGACCCGCGAGCTTTCAACCGCGGTTCGCCAATCCCGCCGACGATCCGCGGGGGCTGGAGGCAACAGATGAGCTGGCTCTCGAACCTGACGCCGCCCGGCATCAAGAACCTCTTCAAGCGCGCCGACGACAGCGCCGACTCGCTCTGGGTGAAGTGCGGCGGATGCGGCGAAATGCTGTTCGGCAAGGATCTCGAGGCCGCGCTCTACGTCTGCAAGAGCTGTGGGCATCACATGAAGATGCCGGCGGCCGACCGCCTCAAGACGATCTTCGATGACGGACGCTACAACGAAGTCGGACTTCCGGACCCGCCGCTCGATCCTCTGGGGTTCATGGACGAACGGAAATACGTCGATCGCCTCAAGGACGCGCGGCGCAAGACCGGCCGGCAGGACGCCATGATCGTCGGCGTCGGGCGGATTGAAGGCTCGACCGCTGTCGCGGCGGTTCAGGATTTCGATTTCATGGGCGGCTCGATGGGCATGGCGCTCGGCGAGGCGCTGATCCGCGCGGCGGAGACCGCGGTCGGCGCCAATGCCCCGCTCATCGTCTTCACCGCGTCCGGCGGCGCACGCATGCAGGAAGGCATCCTGTCGCTGATGCAGATGCCGCGCACGACGATCGCCGTGCAGATGCTGCGTGAGGCGCGGCTTCCTTATATCGTCGTCCTGACCCATCCGACGACCGGCGGCGTCACCGCCTCTTACGCGATGCTCGGCGACGCGCATCTCGCCGAGCCCGGGGCGCTCATCGGCTTCGCCGGCCCCCGCGTCATCGAGCAGACGATCCGCGAGAAGCTTCCCGAGGGGTTCCAGCGTTCGGAATTCCTGAAAGACAAGGGCATGGTCGATCTCGTCGTGGCGCGCGGCGACCTGAAGCGCACGCTCGGCAAGTTGATCCGTGTTCTGATGAAACGCGGCGCGCGCGCGGAAAACCTTGCGTCCGTCTACGCCGAACAGGCGGCGGAATAGACCGGAGCGATCTCCACGTGGACGCCGTAGAAGCGGCTCTTGAGCGGGTGGCGATCCGCCGGCCGGCCCTCATCGATCTGGGCCTTGACCGCGTTTTCCGCACCCTTCATCGGCTCGGCGCGCCGCATGAGCGTCTGCCGCCGGCGTTTCACGTGGCTGGAACCAACGGCAAGGGATCGACCGTCGCTTATCTCAAGGCGATTCTCGAAGCCTCGGGCGCAGCCGTTCACGTTTTTACGTCCCCTCATCTTGTTCGTTATAACGAGCGTATCGTCCTTGCCGGCGTGGAAATTTCGGACGACGCGTTCATCAGCGCGATCAGCCGCGTCGACGAAGCGGCCGGCGCTGACGACCTGACGCTCTTCGAGACGATCGCATGCGCCGGTTTTCTCGCTTTCGCCGAAACGCCAGCGGACTTTCTGGTTCTTGAAGTCGGCCTAGGCGGCCGGCTTGACGCCACCAACGTGCTTGCAAAGCCGCTCGCGGCGGTCATCACGCCGATCGCGCTCGATCATCAGAATTTTCTCGGCGACACGCTTGCAGCGATCGCGCGCGAGAAGGCCGGCATTTTCCGCGCCGGCGCGCCGGCGGTCGTCGGACCGCAGACGGCCGAGGCGATGGCTGTTCTCGAAGCGTGCGCCGGCGCCGCAGGCGCGCGGCTTTTCGCATTCGGGCGCGACTGGACGAGCTGGGCGGAAAACGGCCGCCTCATCTACCAGGACGAAGGCGGGCTTTCGGATATCTCCCCGCCGCGGCTCGCCGGCGCGCATCAGTACGAGAACGCCGGCGGGGCGATCGCCGCGGTCAGGGCCGCCGGTCTTCCCTATACGGACGAAATCCTTTCGGCGGGACTTCAGGCGGCGCGCTGGCCGGCGCGGCTGCAGCGCCTCAAGTCCGGCCCGCTCGTCGAGCGCCTCGAGGGCGATGAAGAAACCGAGGTCTGGCTCGACGGCGGGCACAACCCGCACGCGGCGCGCGCGCTGGCGCAGGCGATGGCGGATTTTGAGGAAAAAGCCTCAAAGCCGCTCGTCCTCATCGCCGGCATGCAGGAGAACAAGGACGCGGACGGCTTCTTCGCGGCGTTTTCAGGGCTCGCCGCCGCGGTCTTCGCGGTAAAGGCGGATCACAAGGGCGCAAGGGCGGCGCAGGAGATCGCCGAAGCGGCTGAGCGCGCCGGGCTTCCCGCGCATCCTTGCTCGTCGCTCGCGGAGGCCGCCGGCTTCGCCAAGGGAACAGGCCGCGGTCCTTTGCGCGTTCTGATCTGCGGATCGCTCTATCTCGCCGGCGAGGTCCTGAAAACGCACGCGTGACGTTTCACGCCGGCTTCGGCGCGCCAATCGCGCTTTTGATCCAGGCGGCGAGCGATGATTTCGGCGCCGCGCCGACTTTCGTCGCGGCGAGCTTTCCGCCCTTGAAAATCATCAGCGTCGGAATTCCCCTGACGCCGTAACGGCCGGGCGTTTCAGGATTGTCGTCGATATTGACCTTGGCGATCGTCAGCTCGCCTGCGAACTCGGCTGATAGCTCCTCAAGCGCCGGACCGATCTGCTTGCAGGGGCCGCACCATTCCGCCCAGAAATCGACAAGCACCGGCTTGTCGGCGTCAAGAACGTCCGATTGAAACGAGGCGTCGGTGACGGGTTTCGTGGCCATGTTTTTCCTCTTAAGGCCCTATTAGAGGCCAATTCGACTGACGGCAGAACATAGGGCGGGCGTCCAGAAGATCAACGGGCCCTCACGCAAGCGTCACTCTCAGCGCGTGATCGAGAGCCTCGTCTGGAATCGGCATCAGCCGCGCGTCAAAAGTCCAAAGGAGCGCCGCTTCGATCTTACGGCCCGGATAGATTTCCTGAAGCAGCGCGCGATAAGCCGCCAGCTGCGCGACATAGGCGAGAGGCGCGTCGTCGACATGTTTCGGCGGCGGTCGATTGGTCTTGTAGTCGACGACCAACACTAGATCTTCCGTGACCGCGAGCCGATCAATCTGTCCCGATATGAGAAGGTCCGCCCGCTCGGCGAACGGCCTGCCGCAGATCGGAACTTCCGCGAAGGAGCCCGGCGCGAAGACGGCGGCGAAGGCGGCGTCTTCTAGGACGCAAAGCGCCTCCTCGCGCAGCTCGGCGCGCTCCGACCCTGAAAGGTCCGCGGCGTGACGCGCGAGCAGCCGGTCGGCGCTGGCGCGACGGTCCGTTATCGGCGTTTCCGGCAACACCTCAAGGAGACGATGCAACAGGCGTCCGCGCCTGTAAGGGTCGGCCCCCCGCGTCGGCGAATAGGCGGGCCCTGCCCCCGCCTCGCCGAACTCCGACGGCGAGAGGCGGCGCGGGCGCCTTTCGGGCAGCGCGGCGCGCGTCAGATAGTCCTGATACGGATCAATTAGCGGCGGAGCCGGGGCGGCGGCGCGCTCGCGTTTCGGCGGCGCTGTCTGCTGCGTTGCGAGCCTGCGAATGGTCCCGCCGAACAAGGCGCCGGCGCTCTCGACTCTTGCGCCGAGCGCGTCAAAGGCGTCCTCGGCGAGAGCGCGCCAGCTTTTCTCGGCCGGCGCCTTGGCGCGCGGATTCTTCTCATTGCCGAGCGCGTGCCCGCAAATGTAGAGCCGGTCCTTCGCGCGCGTCGCGGCGACGTAAAGGAGGCGGCGATATTCGTCGCGCATCAGCCGCCTTTCCCGTTCCCGCGCCGACGCGAGCGGTCCCGCCTCGCGGGCGTCTTTGAGCGCGAGGACCGGAAGCGGGTCGCCATGGGGTCCCTCAATTGTCAGGAAATCGCCGATGTTCTTGACCGGCGGATGCCGATGCGCGTCGAGGAGAAAGACGATCTCGGCCTCAAGGCCTTTCGCCTTGTGGACCGTCATCACGCGGACCGTCGGTCCTTGCTCGGACGATTCGCGCGAGACCTCGGCGTTGGATTTCGCCATGGCGGCGAGAAAGAGCCTGAGGCTTCTCGGGCGCTTCAGTTCGAATTCGGCGGCCTGCCGCAGGAGTTCTCCGATCGGCTCGCGGCAGGGAGCGCCGAGGCGGCCTTGAAGGCGCCGCCAGCCGGAGGGCGCGCCCGTTTCAAGCGCGTGCGTCAGGAAGGCGACCGGGCCCTCGCCGGCGGCGATCTCGCGCGCCTTGGCGATTTCCTCATGCGCCCGCCGCCACTCCTCACGCTCATTCCGTCGCGCGCCGAGGGCGGCCCAAAGCGTCCGCGAGCCCCGTCCCGCGGCGACATCGTAAAGGCTCTCCTCGCTGACGCCGAAGAACGGGCTCTTCAGCGTTTCCGCGAGCGACAGATCATCGTCCGCATAAAGCGCTGCGCGCGCATAAGAGACGAGATCAAGGACGCCCTGATCCTCGATGAGACTCAGCTTGTCGGCGCCGGCGACGGGAACGCCTTTGGCGCTGAGCGCGCGGATCATTTCGGAAAAGAGCGCGCCGCGGCTCTGGACAAGAATGAGAATGTCGCCGGCCGCGACCGGGCGGCCTTGCGATTGAAGAATTTCTCCGCCGTCAAGCCAGCCCTTGATCGTCCGCGCGACTTCTTCAGCGAGGATGAGCGCGCGGCTTTGGGCCGGCTCCGCGTCAAGCGGCGCGTCCCACGGCCTCACCTCGCGCTTTTCCGGCATTGGAACGAGCGGCCAAATTTCGACGAGCCCGGCGGCGCTGGCGCGCGTGCAGTGATGCCTCAGCGGCGCCTCCGCGCTCACATTCTCGATGACCTCCCTCGGCTCGAAGAGCGCGTCGACGAAGTCAAGGATCGGCGCGGCGGACCGGAACGAGGCTCTAAGAGGCACGTTCTCAAAGCGCTGCGCGGCGGCGATCTTCTTGCCGAGGTCGACCTCCTTTTCGCGAAAGAGCGCCGCGTCGGCGCCTTGAAACGAATAGATCGACTGCTTCTGGTCGCCGACCGCAAAAAACGTCCGTATACGCTCCTTCGCCCCGGCGCCCGCGAGAAACTCCCGCAGCGGCGCCTCGATCACCTTCCAGGCGTCGGGTCCGGTATCTTGCGCCTCGTCGAGAAGGATGTGCGCAAGGCCCATGTCGAGCTTGTAAAGAACCCAAGAGGCGCCGCCGTCGGCGTCAAGGAGGCGGCGCGTCGCCGCGATGAGATCGTCGAAGTCGAGAGCGGCCCTTTCCGTCTTCGCCGCCGCATAGGCGGCGAAACAGCGCTCGACAAGCGTGAGATAGGCGCGCGTATCGTGAAGCGCTTGCGCCGCGCGGATGCGGTCCGCGGCGGCGAGATAGCGCGCCTGCGCCTCTTTCAGGAAATCCTCGACCGAAGCGTCGATCGCCGCCGTCGCCCTGGTTCCGAAATTCTTTCGCGGCTCGCCGGTCGTGCTGACGAAGAGCGCGTCAAGCGCATCGAGCCGCTCTTTCGCGCCGGCCGAGTCGAGATAGGCCCGAAGCGGCGGCGCGCAGTGTTTTTGCGGATTGCCGCCGCTGGCGTCGAGCGCGGCGTGCGCGTCTTCGAGGCGCTCACGCGCGAGGGCGGCGAACAATTCTTCCGCAAGCGATTCCGGCCGGTCGTCTCGGCCGACTCCGAGCGCTGTCGCCGCTTCATCGGCGAGCGCCTTCCATCCGACCGTTTCCGCGCGCGCGAAGCTGCGGCGCTTCGCAAGCGCCATCTCGAGAAGACCGCGCAAGCTGCCGCCCGGCATCCGCGACAGAAGGCGCGCGAAGGCGTCGGCGACGGCTCCTTCAGCGCCCGCTGCGACTCGTTCGACCGCCGCGCGCCGCCATTCGCCGGCCTCAAGGTCCTCGATGACGGAGAATCCCGGCGGCACGCCCGCTTCGATCGGAAAGCGTTTCAAGACGCCTTCGCAGAACGAATGAATGGTCTGGATCTTGAGCCCGCCGGGGGTCTCGAGCGCGCGCGCGAAGAGGCGCCTTGCGCGCGCCAGTTCGCCCTCGCCGCGGACCTTCGGATCGCCGTCGAGGTCGGCGAGCGCCGCATTGAGGTCGTCATTGCCCGCGAGCGCCCAGCGGCCGAGCAGCTTGAACAGGCGATCCGCCATTTCGGCCGCCGCCGCCCTGGTGAAGGTGATGCAAAGAACCGTCGAGGGATCGGCGCCCTCGAGAAGGAGGCGCGCGACGCGGTTCGTCAGAACGCGCGTCTTGCCAGAGCCCGCATTCGCCGAAACGAAGGCCGAGAGCGAGGGATCGGCGGCGAGGCGCTGCGCGCGCGACGTCTCTTCAATATGGGCGGCTGAGGTCATTCCGCTCCCCCTTCCGCGTCGTCGGCGGCGCCCCATTCCTTGCGACGCGCGAGCTGGTCGTAGTCGCCGTAGTCGTTGACGAATTCCGGGCGCGGCTGCGAAAGATAAACCGTGATCGGATCATCAAAGCTTCGGATCCACGCCTTGAGGCCCGCGGCGGCGGCGGCGATCTCGGCCGCAGCTTCGGCGTCCGCCTTCCAAAGCGCGTTTTCGGCGTCCTTCCGCTTGCGGTTCACGAGACGCAGATAAGCGTAGGAGGCGACCGGCCGCCGCCCGATCGCGGCGAAAGCGCCCGCCTCGACCATCGCGCCGATCAAGGGCAGCTGCGGCGAAAACTGCGCGATCTGGCGCTCCGACGGCGTGCGATTGAGCTTGTAGTCGAAAAGCGCGGCGCGCCCGTCGTTCAGGATGTCGATCCGGTCCGCTTTCGCGATTAATGCGAAAGGCGGATCAAGGCCCTCGACCTCCCAGCGGCCCTCGCCCTCGACGACGCCGACGACGCCTTCGCGGCGACGCTCGGCGTCGAATTCGCAGAACCACTGAAAACAGTCGGCGACCGCTCTCGACCAGAAGCGGCGCTCGCCCGCGTCAAGACCGAACTCCGGCGCAAGCGCGTCGAAATCGGCTTGAAGCGTTTCAGGCGTCGGCGCCTTCGCGGCGCGCGCCGCGCGCTCCAGCGTCTTGTGGAGAAGCGAGCCCATTTCCCGCGCGCCGAAAGCGGAGCCCGGGTCTTCGAGCTTTCGAAGGCGCAGCAGATACTGCGCGTAGACGGCGTAGGGATCGCGAAGAAAGGTTTCAACGCGCGTAACCGAAAGCTCCGCGGGACGGCGCCCGGGCCCCGCCGGGGGGCGCGGCGGGCGGGCCGGCCGAACCGCGTCAGGGGCGTCGAGCCGGGCGACGGCGGCGCTCCAGTCCGCCGACCGGTCGACCGCCTCGACGGCGCCGGCGCCGGTCAATATGTTCCGTAGGCGGATGATCCAGCGCGACGCCGTCGCCGGCGCGCCGCGCGCCCGCTTGGCGCGCGTCAGCGTGACGCGCGGCTGCGCCGCAAGGCCCGCAAAATCCTGCGCCGAGAGCCCGATGCGCCGCTCCGGCGAGGAAAGGCCGAGCGTCTTGCGCATCGTTCGCGAGAGAAAAGGATCGCGCGCGGCTTCCTGGGGCCATGTCCCTTCGTTGAGCCCGCCGAGGATGACATGATCGGCGCTTTGCATTCGAGCCTCAAGGGGACCCAAGATCGCAAGGCGCGGATGCGCGGCCTCTCGCGCGCGGACAACGGCGCCGGAGATCAGCGCGTCGAAAACCTCCGCATAGCGCCCGCCGCCGATGGCGTCGACGGCCTTCGCCGATGAAAGAAGCTCCGAAAGGAGCGCCGCGCCTGTTTCCCCGTCCTCGCCCGACCACAGATCATCGCCCGCAAGGCGCTCGGCCGCCGCGATATGCGCTGAAAGGAGCGCTGCAAAACCGTCGCCCTTGGCGGCCTCAAAGGCGCCCGCCGCGTCTTTCAGCGCCGCGATCGCCTTTGCAGCCGGCGAACCGGCGACGCCCGCATCTCCGATCCGGCATTGCAGCGTTTCAAGGCCTCTTGCCGGCCGCGTTCCGCGCAAGCCCCGGTCGAGCAGGTCGATCGCCGCCGCGCGCGATGCCGGGTCAAGACCGAGACGCGCATGCGGATGGCGCAATAGCGCAAGCGTCGCGACGGGATCGCCCGGATCATCGAGAAAGAGCGCCGTGAGCCGCAAAAACGCGCCGCAGGGAGAATTCCCGAAAGGAACGCCCGCGCTGTCATCGACGCCGACGCTCCAGCGTCGCATCTTGAGCGCGACGCGGCGCGCGAGCATGCGGTCGGGCGTCACCAGCATCGCCGTTTCCGACGGCGTTTCGACGGTCTTTCGGAACAGCGCGGCGATGACGCCGGCTTCTTCGTCCTCATCGGCCGCCTCGATGAGCGAAAGGCCGTCCGTCGCCTTCGCGAGCCCTTTGTCTTCAGCGGTCATCGCGGCGACTAGCGTCAGCCAGTCGTCGGTCGCTTCGGCCGGACGGAGCGCGAGCGCGAGCAGGCGCGCGCGGGCGCTGATCCCGCCCGAGCCCCTGAAGGCTTTCACATCGGCGGGCGCGATCTTCAGATGATCGAGAAGCGCTTTAAGGCCCGCTTGCGGGTGCGCGTCGTCAATCGAGTCGTAAGCGCGCGGATCGATCGCGCGGTCCAGCCCCGGAAGAATCACAAGGCCTCGAGGCGCGCGGGCGATCGCTTCAACAAGGCGTGCGACGGCTGGCGCGCTCGCGGTCGTGCCTGCGACGATCAGGGGATGGGCGGGCGGCGCTGAAAGAATCCGCTTCGCCGCGGCGTCAATGAGGCGCCGGCGCCGGTCGGCCGGGTCCGTCCGGCCGATCTCCGCGAGATGCCTCGGCCATTCCTGCGTGACGATCCTGAGAAATTCCAGCGACCGCGCCCAATGGCCGGCGATGTCGCCGACGTCGAGCGACTGCAACGCGGCCGGGTCGATTTCCTCTGTATACAAAGCGTCGACGAGCCTGCCGAGCTCCTTGGCGGCGGCGATCGCCGCCGGCCAGTTCTCCTGACCCGCGAAGACGCGGTCGCGCGCGGCGACGAGCCTTGCGAGCGCGAGAAGCCGGTCGGTCTCGGAAATCGCCGGCGCAAGGTCGATCTCGTCGGCGGCGGAGCCGGCGAAGGCGGTGAATTCGTCCTCGTCGATATCGCCGATGGCGCGAAAACGCGGCAGAAGCGCCGCCCGGAATCCGCGACGTTCAATCGCATCAAGGATCGCGTCGGCGGCGGCGCGGCGCGCTCTTCGCGTCGGGACAAAAATCTCGGCGCGCGGCAAGTCAGCCCCGAGCGCGTCGATCAGCCCTTCGGCGAGATCAGCGAGAAACGGCCGCCCTTGGTCGATCGAAAAGACGCGCGGCGCCGCGGCGTCAAACGGAGAGTCTCGCCTTTCGCTTTTCGACATCGCCCATCTTGTCGAAAAAAGCCTCCGCCAGCGCAAGCCCGGCAGGATCGCCGACATGCATCCAGGGACCGTCATGGACGACGGCGCGAAGCCGCCCCGCCGCCATCGCCTTCTCCCAGAGAAGGCGCGTCGAAAAGGCCCCGTCGGGCGCGCCGTCAAGAAGCGAAGGCCGGATGATCTGGAGGCCGGTGAAGACAAACGGCGCCGACGCGCCGCGCCGCCAGACCGGACGGTCGCCGTCGAGATCGAAATCGCCGGCGCCGTCATAGCCGGCCGTGCGCTCGATCGGAACGAGGAGAAGAAGCGCATCCATGGCCTCGTCGCGCCAAGCGTCCGCCAGTCTTGCCGCCGCTTCCTCGCCGTCGTCGACGAGGATCGCGTCGGTGTTGGCGCAATAGAACGGCGCGGCGCCGAGGAGCGGCCTCGCCTTTTTGAGCCCGCCGCCGGTCTCAAGGAGTGCGCCGCGCTCGTCGGAAATGAGGATTTCGGGCGCCAGCCGCTTGGCGAGATGGGCTTCCATCTCGTCGGCGCGATAATGGACGTTGACGACGGCGCGGCGAACGTCCGCCGCGGCGAAACGGTCCAGCGTCCAGTCGATGAGCGGCTTTCCCGCGACCTTGATCAGCGGCTTCGGGAGATGATCCGTCAGCGGACGCATCCTGAGGCCGAGGCCTGCGGCGAGGACCATCGCGGTGTCGGGACGCCGGCTCAGAACCGGTCCCCGAAATGTCGGCGGAAGAACGCCGCAAGCGGCGCAAGTTCGCCGTGCGCGAGGTCGCGGCGGAAATGCGCTTCGACGCGCGGGAAGAACTCGGCGTATTTCGGTTTCCTGTCACGATTGACGAGGCGGGCGAAGATGCCGAGAATCTTCGCGTTCCGCTGCGCGCCCAAAATCGCGTAGTCGCGTCGGAACGCCTCTTCGTCGAAGCCGCCCCGCGCCAAAGCGCCCGCCGCGTAACGGCGGATCATCGCTTCGGCGAGGTCCTCGCCGACGTCGCGGCGCGCGTCTTCAAGCAGCGAGACGAGGTCGTAGGCGGAATTTCCGACAAGTCCGTCCTGGAAATCGATGACGCCGACGCGGCTTATCCCGAGCCTTGCCGGCAGCCAGAGCAGATTCTCGGCGTGATAGTCGCGAAGGACGATTGTCGACGGCGGCGTCAGGCGCGCGAGCGCCGGCGCGAAGGCGGCATGATACTCCGCCTTGAGATCATCGCTCGCCGGCGCGCCCTTAAGATGCGGCCAGTACCAGTCCGGAACGAGCATCGCCTCGGCTTCCATCGCCGTCGCGTCATAGGCGAGCATCTCATAGCCCGCCGTCTTCGGCGGCGTTGGCGCGGCCTCATGCAAGGCGAGAAGCGCGTCGATCGCGGCGGCGTAAAGCTCGGCTTCCGGCGCGCCGCGCGGAATTGCGCGCGCATAAAGGTCGTCGCCGAGATCCTCGATCAAAGCGAAGCCGGTCGAGGGCTCGGCGGCGAATATTTCGGGCGCGGACAATCCTGCGCCTCGAAGCGCGTCGCTGATCGCGACAAAGGCGTTGAGATTGGGCCCCGCGAGCCGCGCCATGGCGTTGTAGCCGAGGCGACGGCGTTCGTCGGGCGTGGCGGCGGGCGGGCAGGCGGCGCTTTCGGCCGCCGGCGGCGCGTCCATCAGCACCGCTTTTCGCGTCCCGAGCGCGAGGCGCTCGTAGCGCCGCGTCGAAGCGTCGCCGGCGAGCGGCGCGGCGAGCGCGGCGCCCCAGCCCGCGCGCCTAAGGAAATCCCGGCGTTCCTCAGCGCGCGTTCTTTCGGCTTCAGATTTCAAATGGGTCGATGACATCGGGCGAAACTCTAGCCTTGCCTTCCTTCGGCGGGGTTAAGGCCGGAAAGGCGCGCCGCCCAGCCGGGAGAGCCCCGCACTATGGCGCGCCGGGCGCTCCCGTCCATCTGAAGCCCTAAGGCGAGGGCGTTCTCCGGCAGGAGCCGTCCGATCCGCTCAGGCCACTCGATCAGGCAAACGCCGTCAAGCGCGTCCTCAAAGCCAAGCTCCCACACCTCATCGGCCCTTTCGAGGCGATAAAGGTCGAAATGAAAGAGCGGAAAGTTGGGCGTTTCATAGGTCTCGACGAGCGTGAAAGTCGGGCTTGGCGCTTCGGCGCGTCCCGTCAGCGCGGCGATGATCGCGCGCGCGAGGGCTGTCTTCCCGACGCCGAGCGGCCCTGAAAGTCCGATGACGTCCCCCGCCTTCAGACGGCCCGCGAGCGCTGCGCCAAGGCGCGCGGTCGCCCGTTCATCGGGCAGCGGGATCGAAAGCTCCATCATCGCGCGAAAATAGGCCCTGCGCCTCGCCTTTCAACGGGCGCCTGCCGTTTCGGCGCATTGACCCCTTTGCTGCGCTGCGGCTAACGAAGGCGCCCCATGGGCGGACGGATAATCATCATCGGCGCGGGACAGGCCGGCGCGCAAGCCGCGGCGAGCCTTCGCCAGGCGGGCTATTCCGGCGACATCTTGATGTTCGGCGCGGAGAATGAGCTCCCCTATCAGCGCCCGCCGCTTTCCAAGGCCTATCTTCAGGGCGAGCTTGCCGCCGACCGGCTCTTTCTCCGCCCCAAGGCGTTTTACGAACAGCAGAATATCGACCTTCGGCCCGGCGTCCGCATCGCGCGGATTGATCCCGCGGCGAAGATCATCGTCACCGAGGCGGGTGACGAATTCGCCTATGAGAAGCTTCTTCTCGCGACCGGCGCGCCGCCGCGCAGGCTCGATTGTCCGGGCGCGGACCTTAAAGGCGTTCATTATCTCCGGACGATCGAGGACAGCGACGCGCTTCGGCCGGCGCTCTCCAGGGGCGGGCGCCTCGTTATCGTCGGCGCCGGCTATATCGGTCTTGAAGTCGCTGCGTCGGCGCGCAAGGCGGGCGTCGACGTCACGGTTCTCGAAATGGCGGACCGCGTTCTCGCCCGCGTCGCCGGCAAGGAGATTTCAGCGTTTTTCGAAGCGCTTCACCGCGCGCACGGCGTCGACTTGCGCCTTGGCGCCGCGCTCAAGGGATTCGAAGGTCAAGGCCTGGTCGAAGCGGCGGTTCTCGAGACCGGCGAAAAAATCGCTTGCAGCGCCGTTCTGGTCGGCGTCGGCGCAAGGCCGTCGACGCGCCTTGCCGAAGACGCGGGCCTCACCCTTGCGAACGGCGTCTGGACGGATGATCATGCGCGCACTTCCGATCCGTCGATTTACGCCGCTGGGGACTGCGCGAGCCATCCTTCGCCGATCTATGGCCGGCGCATGCGCCTTGAATCGGTGCCGAACGCGATCGAGCAGGCGAAGATCGCCGGAGCCAACATGGCCGGCGGCGACGCCGTCTACGACGCCGTCCCGTGGTTCTGGTCGGACCAGTATGACGTAAAGCTGCAAACCGTCGGCGTTTCGGAAGGCGCGGACCGGACATTCATCCGCGGCGATGTTGCGGCGAAGAAGTTTTCGGTCTGGTATTTCGCCAATGGACGGCTCCTCGCCGTCGATGCGGTCAATGATCCCGCAGCCTTCGCGGCTTCGAAGAAACTGATCGCCGCGAGGATCCCGGTTGACGCGAAAAAACTTGCCGATCCCGAATCAGACCTTAAATCACTCGTTCCCTGACAGCCCCTCGAGCTTGCAATGCCCAAAATCACTTATATCGAGCACAATGGAAAAGAGCACGTCGTCGACGCGGAGGTCGGAATTTCCGTGATGGAGGCGGCGGTGAAGAACATGGTGCCCGGCATCGACGCCGATTGCGGCGGCGCATGCGCCTGCGCGACCTGCCATGTTTACGTCGATCCGGCGTGGGCGGACAAAGTCGGAAGAAAAGAGCCGATGGAGGAGTCGATGCTAGACTTCGCCTATGAGCCGAAAGAGAATTCGCGCCTTTCCTGCCAGATCACGATCCGGAAAGAGCTCGACGGCCTCATCGTGCGCTTGCCGGAGTTTCAGGGGTAGCCTTACTCACCGCGCCATCAATTCCGGCAAGCGGCCGAGATCGGCGCCCGCCTGTCTCATGAAGAAGCGGCGGAGCGGCGGGACCTGGTTGACGACGCTCATGCCGAGGTCGCGCGCGAGGCGGATTGGCGCGATGTCGTTGGAAAAGAGCTTGACGAGCGCGTCGCCGCCGAAGGCGAGCATCGCCGAATCAAAGCGCCGCCAGCGCTGGTATGTCGCAAGAGTCGACATCGCGCCGATGTCGAGGCCGACCCCGCGCGCGTCGGCGAGGACCTCGACAAGCGCGGCGATGTCCTTGACGCCGAGATTGTAGCCCTGGCCGGCGATCGGATGGATCGCGTGCGCGGCGTCGCCGATGAGCGCAAGGCGCGGCGCGATGAAGGATTGCGCGAGATGGAAGGCGAGCGGATAGGACCAGCGCGGCCCCGCAAGCTCTATCTCGCCCAGATAGTCCCCGAACCGCGCTCTGATCGCCGACAAAAAATCCGCGTCCGGGAGCGCAAGATAGGCCGGCGCCGCGGCCTTCGCCTCCGTCCAGACGAGATTGGAGCGTCCGCCGGTCATCGGCAGGATCGCGAACGGGCCTGCGGGCAAGAACAATTCCTGCGCGACGCCGTCATGCGGGCGCTCGTGCGCGACGGTCGCGACGATCCCGACCTGAGGATAGGTCCATTGAGTGACCTTGACGCCCGCTTCGGCGCGCAACGGCGAATGGCGGCCGTCCGCCGCGATGACCAGCGGCGCCGTAAGAATGCGCCCCGATGCCAGCGCGACCTCAGCCGACGACTTGCCGATCGCCGTCGCTGTCCGGCGCGCCGGCGCCATCAGTTCAACGTTTTCCCGACGCGCGAGGCCGTCATAGATCGCGCAGCGAAGACGCCGGTTCTCGACGATGAATCCCAAGGGCTCGCCGTTTTCGAGCTCGCGGCTGTCGAAATGGAGATGAAAGGGCGAAACGAAGCCTTTCCGGCCGGGCGCCGCGCGCCGTCCGTCCGTGACCAGAATATCGCGGATCGGCTCGGCGTCCGGCTCGAGCGCGGACCAGAGACCGAGCCGCCGAAAAACCCGCGCCGCGGCGTAGGCGAGCGCCGTCGTCCGGCCGTCAAACGCTTCTTCCCGCATCGCGGCGGGAGTTTCGGAATCAACAAGCGCGAGCGAAAATCCCTCGCGCGCAAGCGCCAGCGCGGCGAGCCCGCCCGCGAGGCCGCCGCCGATGATGATCGCGTCAAACCGGTCCGTCATGCCCTAATTGTCGGCGCGCGCGGCGCGCGCGTAAAGCGCCGCCGCCGCCCCTGCGGCGATCGGCGCAAGGGGCGGCGCGGAGCCGAGGCCGCAATCGACGCGTCGCCTAAAGACTCGTCGAAAGCCCGATCCCCCACCAGAAGCCGGAGGATTTCGTCGTTCCGGCGATCGAATCGTCGATGAGCCTGCCGCCGGAAAGGTCCGAGCCGCCGAAGCGCGCGCCCGCCGTGATCTTGCTCGTTTCCGCGAACTTGTAAGCGAAGCCGGCGCTCGCGACGCCGTAAAGATAGTCCGTACCAATGCTGTCGTCGACGACATAGCCGATCATGCCGGCGATGTCGAAGCTCGTCTTGCCGCTGAGTGGAAAAGAGCGCGTTGCCGTCCCCTGCAACGTAAAGGTGTCGTACATGACGTCGCGATAAAGAACGATTGTCGGCGCAAGCGGTATGTCGAAGGCGAGACTCACATATGGTTCGAGCGTGTTGATCCCGAGACCGTCGCCGTCTTCTTCATAGAAGTCGCCGAAGCCGCTCATCGCCTCCGGAAACACGTAGTAGGTGAGCCCGACATCGACGGTGACGATGTCGCTCAACGGGAATGAATAGCCGAAGACGAGATCGAGCTCTTCGCCGTTCGCCGGCACGACATTATCGTCGTCGCCGACCGGGAGATTGAACCAGGCGCCGACATGAAAGCCGTCGATCGTCAGCGTCGCCGCCGGCTGAACGCTCGTCTCGGCGTATTGCACGCCGCGAAACACGTAACGCGACTCAAAACCCAATGACGTCGAGACCGACAGGCCCTCCGCCGACGCGGGCGTCGCCGCGACGAACGCGGCGACGATGAAAACGCTAGGCGCAACAGACCGCATTATCCTCTCCTCTGGCGCTGAAATTGATCCTCGCCCTGTGGAATTATGGACTTCCGCGGCGTCTCCTCCGGCTTAATGCGAACCTCGTCAGACTACGGATTGTTTGCTGCGCTGCACAACGGCGGAACGGCCATGCGGCAGCTGATTCAGCGTAGGCGTGTCATAAAAAGCACAAACGGCCAATTTATTCATGAATTAGAGTGGAATAGTCTAATTTGGCAGATTCTGCTGACCGAAAGCTGCGCACTTTTTGCCGCAGCGCGTCATTTCTTGTTGCATTGCAGCGAGAACCGCTCCTAGCTCGGCGGGCGGCCCGATCGTCCGGCTGCGTCCTATTTCGAAAGGAGCGCTTCGGTGAAATTCGTCTCCGCCGTCATCAAACCCCAAAAACTCGACGAGGTGCGCGCCGCGCTGACGGCGGTCGGCGTCTCCGGCCTCACCGTCACCGACGTTCGCGGCTACGGCCGCCAGAAGGGCCACAAAGAGACCTATCGCGGCGCCGAATACAGCGTCGATTTCCGCCCGAAAGTGAAGATCGAGATTGCGATCCCGTCGGATCGGCTCGGCGCCGTGCTTGAGGCGATCCGGTCGAAGGCGAATGCCGGCGCGATCGGCGACGGAAAGATTTTCGTCTTCGACCTCGAAGATGTCGTCCGTGTACGGACCGGAGAAACCGGCGCGGCCGCGCTTTAGGGAGAATGCTGATGATCAAGCTGTTGACGCCGCTCGCCCTCGCCTTCGTTGCGACGCCCGCCCTCGCGCAAGGATCGCCGGAGAAAGGCGACACGACATGGATGCTCGTTTCGACCGTTCTTGTCCTGCTGATGATCCTGCCGGGCCTTGCGCTCTTTTACGGCGGCCTCGTGCGAGTCAAGAACATGGTGTCGATGCTGTCGCAGGTGACCGCCGTCGCCGTCATCGGGGCGCTCGTCTGGGCGCTATGGGGCTATTCGCTCGCCTTCACCGACGGCGGCGCAGCCGACGCCGTCGTCGGCGGCTTCGGCCGCCTCTTTCTCGGCGGCGTCACGCCGGAAAGCGTCGTCGCGACATTTTCAACCGGCGTCTCGATCCCCGAATACGCCTTCATCGCGTTTCAGGGGACGTTCGCCTGCATTACGGCGGCGCTCGTCCTTGGCGGCGTCGCCGAACGCATGAAGTTCGCGGCGGTCGTGCTGTTCGCCGTGGCCTGGCCAAGCGTCGTCTATTATCCGATCGCACACATGGTCTGGTGGTGGCCAGGCCCGGACGCGATCGCGGCGGCGCCGGAGGCGCCGGTCAAAGCCGGCCTCATCTGGAGCTTCGGCGCGCTCGACTTCGCGGGCGGCACCGTCGTCCACATCAATTCCGGCGTCGCCGCGCTGGTCGGCGCGCTCATCCTTGGCGCGCGCCACGGCTATCGCAGGGATATCATGCTGCCGCATTCCCTCACCTTGACGACAGTCGGAGCCGGGCTCCTTGCGGTCGGCTGGTTCGGGTTCAACGCCGGCTCGAACCTTGAAGCGAACGGCTATGCGGCGCTTGCTATGGTCAACACGTTTCTCGCGGCGTCAGCGGGTTCGGTCTCGTGGATGTTGACGGAGTGGGCGACGAAGAAGCGTCCGAGCCTCCTCGGCCTTGCGTCAGGCCTCGTTGCGGGCCTTGTCGCGGTGACCCCGGCGGCGGGCCTTTCCGGACCCATGGGCGCGATCGTCCTCGGCCTCCTCGTCAGTCCGGTCTGCGTCCTCTTCTGCTCGAGGATCAAGCACTGGCTCGGCTATGATGACAGCCTTGACGCTTTCGGCATCCACGGCATTGGCGGCATCGTCGGCGCGATCGGAACGGGCCTTGTCGTCAATCCCGCCTGGGGCGGCGCCGGCGTCGTCGATTACGCAAGCTGCGCCCTCGACGGCGACATCTCAACCTGCGACGTCGCCGCCTATTCTCTCGGCGCACAGATCCTTGCGCAGTTGAAAGCGGTCGCCGTCACCGTCCTCTGGTCCGGCATCGGCAGCGCGCTGGTTTTCGCGGGCATACGCCTTGCGATCGGCGGCCGCGTCGCAAGAGAAATCGAGGTCGAGGGGCTTGATCTTCGCGAGCACGGCGAGGCGGCCTATCACGCCTGAAAAACCAGAAAGACTTGTCGCGTAACGTCGCGCCGGCGGACTTTCGAGGCCGCCGGCGTTCTCTTTTGCGGCGCGCGAAGCAGCGTAAAGAGCGGGCATGAAACTCTCCAAACCCGTTGCCGCCGCCGCGGCGTTTCTGCCGACCTGCGCGCTCGCCCAGGAAGCGACGCCGGCGAGCGAATCGTCGGTTTTCCTCTTCAATTCGCTGTTCCTCCTCCTTGCCGGCGGCGCGGGATTTTTCCTCGTCGCCGGCCTTGCGATGGTCGAAGCAGGGCTCGTCCGCGCCCGGAACGCCGGCGCCGTCGCGGTCAAGGTCATTGCCGCCGCCGCGCTGGCGAGCCTCATGTTCTGGATCGTCGGCGGCGGCCTTTTCTACGACGTCGAGAAGGGCGGGCTTCTCGGCTCCTTCGCGCTCTGGAGCGCGAAGGACGTCGATCCCGTCGGGGCTGGGCGCGCATCGGCCGCGGGGTTTTTCCTTCAGTCGGCGCTTGTCGCGGTCGCGGCCGCGATCATTTCGGGCGCGCTCGCCGAGCGCGTCAGACTCGTCGCGTTTCTCCTGTTCACGGCGTTTTACGCCGGGCTTGTGCATCCGATCGCCGCGTCCTGGGACTGGGGCGGCGGCTATCTTGAAGCCGACTGGAAATTCCTTGACCGGGCGGGCGCGACGATCATTCACGCCTCCGCCGGCGCGGCGGCGCTCGCCGGCGCGATCATCATCGGCCCGCGGCGTGGGCGATTTCCTGCGAAGCGAGCGTCTGCGCCGCTCGCGTCGAACGTCCCGTTGTCCGTAGTCGGAGCATTGATCGTCTGGCTTTCAGGGCTCGGTCTCGTTGCGGGTTCGGCGCAGCCCTTCGGCGCGATCGGCGACGCCATCGGCGCGGCGGGCGTCGTCGTCAGCGCCAATCTCGCCGTCTCGGGCGGCGTTCTCGCTGCGATTGTCATGTCGTCGATGATCTACAAGCGCGTCGATCCGTCGCTCGTCGTCAATGGCGCGATCGGCGGACTCGTCGCGATATCGGCGGATCCGATTTCGCCGGCGCTCTGGCAGGCCGCTCTCATCGGCGCTTTCGGCGGCGTCATCGTGACGGCGGGGGGACCGCTCCTCGAACGGCTGCGCATCGACGACGCGAGGGGCGCAGCGCCGGCGCATCTCTTCTGCGGCGTCTGGGGCGCAGCCGTCGTGCCGTGGACGAACGCCGATGCGTCGATCCTCGGGCAGCTTGTCGGCGCCGGCATGATCGCCGGCTTTTCCTTCGCGATGAGCGCGCTCCTGTGGATCGCGATCAAGTATTCGATCGGCGCCCGGGTGAGCGCCGAAGACGAGCTCGCGGGCGTCGATCAGGCGATCCTCGGCGTCAGCGCCTATCCCGAGTTCGCCGAACCCTGACGCAAAGGGTTAACGCGCGTTAACCCTTTGGCGTCGACGTCATGGCATGAAGGGTGTTCGCAATGCCGGCTTTGCTGCGTCCATGACCAAACGCCCCACGCGCGCCAGACATTTGCGTCCTCGTCCGCGTTTGACGATGGCGGAGCGCCTCGAGCGATGGCGGCGGGAGGCGCTGGCGCGCTCCGGCGGCGCCGCAATGATCGCCATCGGTCTTTGGCTCGTCCTCGCCTTCGCGACATTTTCGATCAGCGACCCGAGCCTTAACAATGCGACGGCGAGGCCGGCGTCGAACTGGGCCGGCGGGCTTGGCGCCGCCGTCGCCGATCTCCTTCTCCAGATTTTCGGGGGCGCGGCGCTCCTCGCCATACCGCCGCTCGTCATCTGGGGCGCGCATGCGGCGCTGAAGGGCGCTGACGATCTCCCCCGTGAGCGAACCCCTCGCGACGTCATCTTGCGCATTGTCCTCGGCCCGCTCTCCTTCGTCATTCTAGCTGGCGCCCTTTCGATCGCGCCGACGCCGGCGAGCTGGCCTTACGCCGCCGCGCTCGGCGGCGTCGTCGGCGACGGCGTCGCGCACGCCCTCGTCGGGCTCGCTTCGGCCGCGAGCGTCCCGGCGCCCGGCGTCTTCGCCGCCGCGCTTCTCGGAACGGCGGGGGCCAGCGCCTATCTTTTCGCCTGCGGCCTCACCTTGACGCGGGTCGAGGCGGCGATCGTCGAGCTTGAAACTTTCGGGCTGCGCCTTCGCGACTTCGCTGCGGAGCGCTTTGACGCGATATCGAGGGTCGACGCCGCCGCTGCCGCCGGAGATCTCGCCGATAAGGACGCGGACTATGAGGACGAGGATCATTCCGAGGACGCGGACGAGGAAGCGGAGCCGCCGCTCGTCGCGCCGTCGCGCAAGCGCAACATTATCCGCGAGGAGGAGAAGAAGAAAAAGCCGGGACGGCGCGAGACGCGCGAAGCGCAGCCTGAACTCCCGGTCTTCAAGCCGGGCTCTTACGAGCTTCCGGCGCTCAGCCTCCTCGCCAGGCCCCTCCAGAAGGCGACGAAAGTCGTCTCCGACGAGGCGCTCGAACAGAACGCGCGCATGCTCGAAAACGTGCTCGCGGATTTCGGCGTCAAGGGCGAGATCATCGCCGTCCGCCCCGGTCCCGTCGTCACGCTTTATGAGCTTGAGCCCGCGGCCGGCGTGAAATCCTCGCGCGTCATCGGCCTTGCCGACGACATCGCGCGGTCGATGAGCGCCGTCGCGGCGCGGGTCGCGGTCGTTCCCGGACGGAACGTCATCGGCATCGAACTGCCGAACATCGACCGCGAGACCGTCTATATCCGCGAGCTCCTGGGGGCCGAGGAATTCGAGTCGAGCCGCGGCGATCTGACGCTTGCGCTCGGCAAGTCGATTGGCGGCGAGCCCGTTTACGCCGATCTTGCGCGCATGCCGCACCTCCTCATCGCCGGGACGACCGGCTCCGGCAAGTCCGTCGGCATCAACACCATGATCTTGTCGCTGCTCTATCGTCTGTCCCCTGACGATGCGAAGCTGATCATGATCGATCCGAAAATGCTCGAGCTTTCGGTCTACGAAGGCATCCCGCATCTGCTTGCGCCCGTCGTCACCGATCCGAAGAAGGCCGTGGTCGCCCTCAAATGGACCGTGCGCGAAATGGAGGAGCGCTATCGCCGGATGTCGAAGGTCGGCGTCCGCAACATCGAAGGCTTCAACCAGCGTCTTGCCGAGGCGGAGGCGGCGGGCGAAACGCTGACCCGGCGCGTCCACACCGGCTATGACGAGGAGACGGGCGAGCCGATCTACGAGACTGAAGAGCTCAAATACGAGCCGATGCCCTTCATCGTCGTCGTCATCGACGAGGTCGCCGACCTCATGATGGTCGCCGGGAAAGACATCGAAGGCATGGTGCAGCGCCTTGCGCAGATGGCGAGAGCCGCCGGCATCCACCTCATCATGGCGACGCAGCGCCCGTCGGTCGACGTCATCACTGGCACAATCAAGGCGAACTTCCCGACACGGATCAGCTTCCAGGTGACGTCGAAGATCGACAGCCGGACGATCCTCGGCGAGCAAGGCGCCGAACAGCTTCTCGGCATGGGCGACATGCTGCACATGGCGGGCGGCGGGCGCATCCGGCGCGTCCACGGCGCCTTCGTTTCCGACGAGGAAGTCGAGAAGGTCGTTGCGTTCCTGAAAAAGCAGGGCTCGCCTTCCTATGTGCAGGAAGTCACCGAACTCAAGGACGAGGACGAAGACGGCGCTTTTGACGGTCTCGACATCGGCGGCAACACCTCGTCAGGCGACGCGCTCTACGACAAGGCGGTGGCGATCGTCTTGCGGGACCGCAAGGCCTCGACCTCCTATATCCAGCGCCGGCTCCAGATCGGCTATAATCGCGCCGCGACCTTGATGGAGCGCATGGAAGAGGAAGGCGTCGTCGGCGCGGCGAACCACGCCGGCAAGCGCGACATTCTGGCCGGCGAGGATGCGGCCTGATAGGCTTAAAGCCTGCATCAACGCGCGGGCGTCCGGCCCCGTCTTGAGGCTGGCGTCCCGTTTTGAGCGGCGCATGCGCGCTTCTTCTGCTTGGGGGCCTTAAGGCAAATGCAAGGACAGGCGGTCCTTTCTCGTCATATGGAAGCGACGGCGGCCGGCGCGGTCGTCGCGCGTGCAAGCTTCGCCGCCGACATCGCCGCGCTTTTGCCCTTGTGGACGGACCTTGCCGCGAACGCCGTCGAGCCGAACCCCTTTTACGGGCCGGCGCTGCTGCCGCCAGCGCTCGACGCGTTCGGCGGTGAATGGCCGAGGCTTGCGATCGTGCAAGATCGCCACGGCCGCCTTCTTGCGCTTTCGCCGCTTGCGCGCCTTCATGGTTATTCCCGCCTGCCGGTTTCCTATCTTGCGACATGGATGCATCCGCACTGCTTCTTTGCAGCGCCGCTGATCCGACGGGGATATGAAAAGGCGGCGCTCGCCGCCCTGTTCGATCTCGCGGAGAAGGACGGCGCCTTCTTTCGCCTTCGCCACCTCGACGCCAGCGGTCCGATTTTCGCCGCCGCGCGCGCCGTCGCGGCGGAAAACGGCCGGCTGACGGGTGAATCGGGCCGCTATGAGCGCGCGCTGCTCGGCGCCGGCTACGAGACCGAGGCTTATTTGCAGAGCGCGCTTCGAGGGAAGAAACGCAAGGAACTGCGGCGCCTCCGGACTCGCCTCGAGGAAGAGGGCGCCGTCGCCTTCGAAACGCTCCGGGACCGGACGGCTCTTCCAGGCTGGACGGCGGATTTCCTCGCCCTTGAAAGCGCCGGCTGGAAGGGCCGCGAGGGGACAGCGCTCGCCAGCGATCCCGCCGCATCGCAATTCTTCGCCGACGCGCTCCTTCGCGCCTGCGACGGCGGCGCCTTGCGCTTTCACCGACTGACGCACGACGGCAGGCCGATCGCGATGATCGTCAATTTCATTGACGGCGGCGCGGGCTTTTCCTTCAAGATCGCCTATGACGAGGCTTACGCACGGTATTCGCCGGGCGTGATGCTGGAAATCGAGCTGATGAAGGCGCTTGAAGCCGAGCGCGGCCTTTCCTTCATCGATTCCTGCGCCAGCAAGGATCACCCGATGATCAATTCGCTCTGGCGCGAGCGGCGGACGATCGTCGCGCTCAATGTCAGCCGCCGCGACGCGCCGTCAAAGCTATTATTCAGCATTCTGACTAATCTTGAGAAAACGGGCGAGGCCCGCCGCGCGCGCCTTAGGGCGGCCGCGAACAGGGAAGCGGGCGATGGCGGTCTTTGAGAGCCCTGCGGCGGCGCTTTCCGGCCGTTATCCGCAAGAACCGGCGCGTCTGCGCCATGCGTTCTCGAACGATCCCTTGTTTTCGCTCGAAGCGCTGGTCGCGCTCGCCAAGGAGCTCCCGCAATCGAGCGTCGAATACAACGCCGGCGACGTTTCGGTCGATCAGGATCCGTCGAGAACGCCGTCGAACGGCCTTTCGATCGAGGAGACGGTGCGGCGCATCAAGGATTGCAGGTCGTGGATGGCGCTCAAAAACGTCGAGCAGGTTCCGGCCTACAAGGTCGCGCTCGAGCGCTGCCTTGCGGAAATCGAGGAATCCGCGCGCGCCGCGACCGGGCCGATGGAGAAGAAGCTCGGCTTCATTTTCATCTCGTCGCCTGGCTCAGTGACGCCATTCCACATGGATCCCGAACACAACATCCTGATGCAGATGAAGGGGACGAAGCGCTTCCACGTCTTCCCGACCGACAAGGGGGTCGTCAGCGACGAGCAGCACGAGCTTTATCACGTGGGCGAGGCGCACCGGAACCTCAAGCACCGGCCCGAATTCGACTCCCTCGCGGTCGCGCACGACCTTCATCCGGGCGACGCGCTTTATGTGCCGGTCAAGGCGCCGCATTGGGTGAAGAACGGGCCCGAACCTTCGGTCTCGTTCTCGATCACCTGGCGGAGCCGCTGGTCGCTCGACGAGGCGCGCCTTCGCATCGCCAATCACTGGGTCCGCGAGCGCGGCGGCGACCCGCCGCCGCCGGGCGCGGCGCCGCTTCGCGACAAGGCGCTCGTCTTCGCGCACAAGGCGGCGACAAAGCTCGCTCGGCCCTTCGGGTAGGCTCGCTGGCGGCGCCCTCGAACTCGGCTATTCTCGCGCCGGACAAGCGGAAAAAGGGATGTGACATGAGCCTGAAGCCGCCGACAGGCGCGCCGGCCGACCAATTGAAGCACTGCGCGAGCCCCGAAGCCGCCGTCCAGAGGCTGATCGATCTTTATGACGAAGCGATCGGCGTCGCCGGAAAACGCTTCGCCGACTACGCGGCGGGAAAACTGAAAATGGGCGCTTTCGACGCGCCGACCTACCCTTATCTCTGCGCCGAAGTGCCGGCCGAGCGCTCGATCCAGACCGGGAGCCTTGCGCTCGGCCAGATCGCCTCGCCGAGCCTTCACGGGGCTTCAATCACGGCGCCGAAGCTGTTCGCCAACTATCTTCTCGACCAGCTTCGACGCATCACGGAAAAGTTCGAGGCCCGTCTCTTCGTCGGAAGATCGCGCACGCCGATCCCTTTGACCTTCGCGCTCGAACAGGCGACGGCGAGCCTCTCCCCGAGCCAGCGCGAGGAGCTGCAGCATTATTTCCACATGCCGAACCTCATCGCGACGAACGACGTCATCGTCGACGGTGGCATGATCCTTGAGCGCGGCGGCGCCCTGCCCCTCTCGCTTTTCACCGCCGAGCGCACCGACTATTCGCTTCACCGCATCCAGCACTACACGGCGACGAGCCCCCAGCACTTCCAGAATTTCATTCTGTTTACGAACTATCAGCGCTATGTCGACGAATTCGTCGCGCTCGGACGCGAAAAGGTCGAGGTGGGCGAGATCGAGGCGCTCATCGAACCCGGCGACCGCGTGACGAAAAAGGGGGCCGCTCCCTCAAAGCCGCCGCTTTCGAAACAGCCGCAAATGCCTGCCTATCACTACGTCAGCGGCCGGCACGAGGGGGTGACGCTCGTCAATATCGGCGTCGGCCCGTCGAACGCCAAGACGATCACCGACCATCTTGCGGTCCTGCGTCCGCATGTGTGGCTGATGATCGGCCATTGCGGCGGGCTTCGCCGCACCCAGCGTCTCGGCGACTACGTGCTTGCGCACGCCTATCTCCGCGAGGACAACGTCCTCGACGACGTGCTTCCGCCCTCGATCCCCTTGCCGACGATCGCGGAAGTGCAGCTCGCGATGACGGCGGCCGTCGAGCAGGTCGGCGGCATCCCCAAAGGTCAGCTCAAGGAGCATCTAAGGACCGGCACGGTCGTGACGACCGGCGACCGCAACTGGGAGCTCAATTTCGAGAAGATCGCGGTCCGCCTCAATCAGTCGCGCGCGATCGCGATCGACATGGAATCGGCGACGATCGCGGCGAACGGCTTTCGCTACCGCGTGCCCTACGGCACGCTTCTTTGCGTCTCCGACCGGCCGCTGCACGGCGAGATCAAGCTGCCCGGCATGGCCGATGCGTTCTACCAGGCGCGCGTCTCCGAGCATTTGGCGATCGGCCTTCGCGCCATCGAGCTCCTGCGCGCCGAAGCCGACGGCGGGACGCTGCACTCGCGGAAATTGCGCAGTTTCGACGAGCCGTTTTTGCGTTGAAGGTCGGAGCGCGCCAAAGTCTGCGCATGGACAGGCAATCAGCAACGAGAATTCTAAAACGCGTCCAGCCGCTGCTGGCCGCGCGCGGCGTGGCGCATGCGGCGCTCTTTGGGTCGGTCGCGCGCGATGAAGCGAGAGCCGCCAGCGACATCGACATCCTGCTGACGCCGGCGCCCGGCGCTCGTTTGAGTTTATTCGATCTCGGCGCCTTGCAGACGATTCTAGAGGAGGCGTTTGCCAGACTCTGCGTCGATATCGTGCTGGCGCCGGTGAAGAAGCCTGCGCTGCGTCAGTCCATTGAACGAGACGCGGCGCATGTCTTCTGAACGGCTCATCGCCGCGTTCGAAGAAATTGCGCGCGCCGTCGATCTGATTGACGTCTGGGTGAATGAAGCCGGCGGCGCGCACGTCGCGCTTCGCCCCGACACGCAGACGCGGAGCGCGATCGAGCGCCAGCTGTTGATCATCAGCTAAGCAGCCATTCGTCCTAATAAGATTGATGCGAGCGTGTCCGCACGGCTTGCGCCTTCGGTCGATTGGCCGGGCGTCCGCGGCGTCGGCAATTTTATCCGCCACAAATATGACGATCTCGACGACGCGATCATCGCTGGCGTCGTCGGAGAAAAGCTCGGCGGCCTTCGAGAATCTTGCATACGGGCGGTTGACGCCCCTGAGGGCCGCGAAATGACGGGTCGCTCTATCAGTCGCGCGTCGCGCGGCATTTGGAATTCGGCAACTGCGCCATTGAGTTGCCGTACGCGGAAGCGGAGACGCCGCACTTAAGGAAACCCAGCAGCAATGATGAGCCGTTTTTGCGCTAGAATGGCTCTAGCGCGTATCTAAATTAGGGGGAATAGGCAGTGAAAATCGACGCAGGCGAAGTTGCGATTTCATTTCAATGGGTCGTGGCCGATTTTCGCGCCTTGGAATAGTTGATATCCCGCGAAATTCGCAGCGGATACAAATATCCGTTGACGATTCTGAGTCGATTGGCCGCGTTTGGCCTTACTTACTACATTGCGACCTTGCTATTCGAGAGCGTAGACCCATTTAGAATCTTTGCTCTTGTAATAGCGGCAAGCCTCACTGTCTGGGTGTCATGGGCGATAGACTTGGTCACCTTGAGAATGTCCGAAAGGCTGGCCGCCAAAGACCCCAGAAGAGTCGGATGGAACCATGTCAGAATCGACAGGTATGGAATTCTGTGGAGTGACGATGTTTCCCAAGAATATTGCAGCTGGCAGGGAATAGTCGATATCATTGCGGATGAAGATGCAATCTGGCTCAAGGTTCACGAGATCAAGGGATTTTATTTGCCGCCGCGTTTATTCGCGGAAGAAGGCTCATATGAAGAATGCGTCCTAAAGATCAAATTATTTCGCAATGAAGCAAAGCCGCCGGCGCACATATTTTCTGTTGGGGAACCGGCGATCCACTAAATCCCCCGCTCATAAATCCTATACGTCTTGTAGATCTCGCCGCCCATGTCGGTGAGCATGGTCAGCATGTCCTTGTTGATCTCGAGGATCCAGGAGAGCTCGGATGAGACGACGCCGTGGTCCATGTTCGCCGAGTTCACCATCTCGATGATCTTGTAGGCGAAAGCGGCGCCGATCGGCTTGCCGTGGAGCTTCTTCCTGACGCCCATCAGCGGCATGCGCGCCTCGGGCAGCTTCTTGACCTTCAGCCGCCACAAGAGCTTCGCCCAGTTGAAGGGCAATAATTTGCCGTCGAAATCGCGGATCGCCTGCATGACGTTGGGCAGGACGAGGCCGAAGGCGACCGGCTCGCCGTCATATTCGCAGAAGATGATGTTGTAGGTCTCGATGATCGGGCGAAGCTCCTTCGCCATATGCGCGATCTGCGCCTCGGTCATCGGGACGAAGCCCCAATTGTCGCTCCACGCGTCCTTGTAGATGTCGACGAGGGTCGCGATCTCGGCGGAAAAATTCTTCATGTCGAGCGTGCGGATCTTGACCTTCGGCGAAGAAAGCGCGCGCTCGATGAACTTCATGCGCTTTTCGGGGATGAACTGACGGCGCGGAATGTAGCGGAGCGCATACATGTCCATCGCCTTCTGATAGCCGGCCGCCTCGACATGGCGCTGATAGAAGGGCCGCCCGTGCGGCATCATCACATAGGGCGGCGTATCAAAGCCGTCGACGAGGAGCCCGCACTCCTCGTTGACGGAGAAGGAGAACGGGCCGGCGATCTTCTTCATGCCGCGCGCGCGCATCCACTCCTCCGCGGTCTTCAAGAGCGCCGCGAAGACCTCGGCGTCGTCAATCGCGTCGAGAAAGCCGAAATGCCCGGTCGCGTCGTTGTAGGTCTGAAGGTGCAAGGGGTTGATGAAGGCGGAAATGCGCCCCGCGACTTCGCCGTTCTTCCGGGCGATGAAGAGCTGCATCTCGGCCCCGGCGAGGCCCGGATTGGCTTTCGGGTCGAGCCGCGCGGCGACCTCGAACTCAAGCGGCGCGATGTAGTGGGGATCGCCCTTGTAGGCGACCTTGCCCGCCGCGATGAACGCCTTGCGTCCCGCGGGGCCGGAAACCGGCTCGACCGTGATTGCGGCGGCAGCCATCGGCGAAGTCCTTTAGCGGCGTCGCCGCCTATAGGCGGATTTCGCGTCCGGCGGGAGCCGGGGCGCGCACCGCGCCCGGCCCGCGCGCAGTCCTGCTGACGCCATTGAGCGGCATCTTTCCTCGACGCCTCGACCCGCGCCGCCGAGACGACAGGCGGCGCGGGCTCTGCAGGCTCATCCGGAACCTGGCGATCGGCAGCTCACCAGCCGCACTGACGCCCCGCGTTTGCTTCCTCAAGATGGTCCATCAGCGGCTTGAAGTAAGCGACGATCGCGGAGCCGTCCATCTGGCGCGAGCCGGTGAACGCTTCGAGCGCGTCCGGCCAGGGCTTCGAGGCGCCCATCTCCATCATCGCGTTGAATTTCGCGCCGACTTCTTTCGAGCCGTAGAAGGAGCAGCGATGAAGCGGCCCTGTCCAGCCGATCTGGTCGCAGGCGGCCTTGTAGAACTGGAACTGAAGGATGCGCGCGAGGAAATAGCGCGTATAGGGAACGCTGTTCGGCACGTGATACTTCGCGCCGGCGTCAAAGCCGCCTGGCGGCCGCGCCGAGGGCGGGCGAATGCCCTGATACTGCGTCCGTAGAGCCCACCAGCCGTCGTTGTACGTGTCGGGCGAAATCTCACCGGAAAAAATCTTCCAGCGGTATTTGTCGACGATGAGGCCGAACGGCAGGAACGCGATCTTGTCGAGCGCCTGCCGCATCAGCAAGGAGAGATCCTCCGAGGCCGGAGGAACCTGATCGATGAGGCCGATCTGTTTCAGGTATTCCGGCGTGATCGACAGCGCGACCATGTCCCCGATCGCCTCATGGAAGCCGTCATTGGCGCCGTTCTGGAACAGAACCGGCTGGTTCTTGTAGGCGCGCTGGTAGAAATTGTGGCCGAGCTCGTGATGGATGGTCGTGAAATCTTCCGCCCCGACCGTCGTGCACATCTTGATCCTCAAGTCATCCTTAAGGTCGATGTCCCAAGCGGAGGCGTGGCAGACGACCTCGCGGTCTTTCGGCTTCACGATCTGCGAGCGCTCCCAGAAGGTTTCGGGAAGCGGCGCAAAGCCGAGCGAAGTGAAGAAGTTCTCGCCGGTTTTGACCATTTTGACGGGATCGTATTTCTTCGCGACAAGGAGCTTGTCGAGATCGATCGACTGTCCGCCCGCGCCGACGGAGACGATGTCGCCGATCGAGCCCCATTCCTGCGCCCACATATTGCCGAG
>Ga0073934_10002758_pt1 | contig 35012 bp, 34 predicted proteins | sample LarsenN4metaG_FD_76834 | JGI IMG/M metagenome (GOLD analysis project Ga0073934, IMG submission 76834) | Hot spring sediment bacterial and archeal communities from British Columbia, Canada, to study Microbial Dark Matter (Phase II) - Larsen... ... | reverse complement strand
CTTGATCCCGATCCCATCCCGCTCGACGTGAAGGTCGTTCTGTTCGGCGATCGCCAGCTCTATTATTTGCTCGCTGCCTACGATCCGGACTTCTCGCGTCTCTTCAAGGTTCAGGCCGATTTCGACGACAGCATCGCCCGCAGCACCGACAACGATCTCTCCTACGCCCGTCTGATCGCGTCGATCGTCAAGGAGCACACGCTGAAGCCCGTCACCGCGGATGGTGTGGCGCGGCTTATCGAAGAAGGGTCGCGGCTCGCCGACGACCGCGAGAAGCTTTCGATCGAGATCGGGCGGATCGCCGACATCGTCCGGGAAGCCGACTTCTGGGCGAGCGACGCCAAACGCGAGAAGATTACGAGAGCGGACGTCGCCAAGGCGGTCGAGGAGCACATCCAGAGGGCGGATCGTCTGCGCGACCGAGCGCAAGAAATGATCGACCGCCGCATCGTTCTGATCGATACGGCCGGGGCCAAGGTCGGGCAGATCAACGGGCTCTCGGTGCTTCAACTCGGGGATTTCTCGTTCGGCCGACCGAGCCGCATCACGGCACGGGTGCGGATGGGCGCAGGCCGTGTCACGGACATCGAGCGTGAGGTCAATCTCGGCGGCCCACTACATTCGAAAGGTGTGATGATCCTCTGGGGTTTCCTGGCGGGCCGGTTCGCACAGGACGTCCCTCTCGCCATGGCGGCGTCGCTCGTTTTCGAGCAGAGCTACGGCGGCGTCGACGGCGATAGCGCTTCGTCCGCAGAGCTCTACGCCCTGCTGTCAGCACTCTCGGAGGTGCCGATCAAGCAGAGTTTGGCGGTGACGGGTTCCGTCAACCAGTGGGGTGAAGTCCAGGCGATCGGCGGCGTCAACGAAAAGATCGAAGGCTTCTTCGACGTCTGCAAAGCGCGCGGTCTCGATGGAACGCAGGGCGCTCTCATCCCCGAGGCGAACGTGCAGCATCTGGTGCTGCGGGACGACGTGGTGGCGGCGGTCCGTGACGGCAAGTTCGCGATCTATGCCGTCGGCCACGTCGATCAGGGCATCGAACTGTTGACGGGCGTCAAGGCCGGAACGCGGGGTCCGGACGGATTGTTCGAAGCCGGTAGCATCAACCGCCTCGTCGAGGACAAGCTGACTGCATTCGCCGAGCGGGCGCGCGCTTTCGGCAGGAGCAAGGACGGCGGCGGCTCATCGGAAGGAAACGGCAAGGACGTGTCATGATCGTGCATGTCGCGGCGGCCGGCGAAGCGCGCGGTCGCGTCGTCCTGCAACTGGGTTCCGGTGAGCCCAATGTGCTTGCTCTGCAGGCGGCCGTTCAGGTGGCACGCGCCTTCAACTCCGAAATCGAAAGCCTCTTCATCGAGAGCCAGCAACTCCTGCAACTCGCCAGCTATCCGTTCGCGCGGGAGATCTCTCTCACCGGCCGGTCAAGTCGCAGCATCTGCTCCGCTGACATCGAGCAGGACCTGAGGCTCGCCTCCCAGGCCGTGCATCGACAGCTCGATGCGCTGGCCCAGGCCGCGGACGTGCCACTCCGCCAGCGTGTCGTCCGAGCCGAGCCGATCGAGGCGGTCGCTCAGGCGTGCGCCGAGTGCGGGCCGTGGAACGTCGTGGCCCTCGGCTATGCCCTCGGGGGCCAGACTCTCTCGATGCTCGCGGACCTGTTCGCGTCCGTTACCGATGCAACCGGTGTCGTCGCGGTGGGGCCGAAAGTCCGGCGCGCGACCGGCCCCGTCATCGTCGCGATCGAAGACGCGATGCGGCTGCCCGCAATGCTGGCGACAGCCGAGCGGCTGGCGCCCTTGTGTGCCGCCGTGGAGGGCCCGGGAGAGATCGTGGCGCTATTGGTCGGGGATGACGTGGATCAGCTCGTGCTCCTGGAGGGGCACGTCCGGCTTTCGCTCGGGGAACGGGAGAACGTGCGGGTCCAGCTGCTCGATGCCCGGATGGGGTCGAGCGGGGTCATCGCCGAAACCCTTCGCCGTCTCCAAGGGGGATTCATCATCGCGGCCCACGGTGGACTCACCATTCCTGACGGACCGGACCTCGCCCTTCTTGCCTCGGTGGTGGAATGCCCCATGTTTCTGGTGAAGTGACAAGCGACTTTCATCTCGGGCGGGTATGATCTGCGACTCTGGCTGTCGATTGGCTGGAAGCTGGCAGAGCGGAGATTGGAATTGGCAAGTCGTCCCGGCGGATTGAAGGCTTTGCTGGCGGACGCCCTTTCGGCGGCCGGAAAAACCGCCGAGCAAGGTCGGTTCACCGATCGGTTGGGAACGTCCCGTGTTCTGCTCGGTACGGTGGCCGCTCTCTGCGTGCTCAGCATTCTGACGGGTCACATGACCCTGGCAGGTGCCGCCATCGTGCTCGGGGGTGTGAGCGCCGTCCTGATGATCGCGAAGCTCGGCCGGCGAACAGAGGGTGAGCGTTCCGCGGGCGGGTCTTCGATTCGACCATCGACGCTGGCTCCGGGCGCTTTGTCGGCGAGCCTCTGGCGTCAGTTGGTGGCCGCCCTCCCCGAACCGATGGCGATCGCCGACCCGGTGGGCCGCCTCATCGCCGTGAACCCCGCGATGCTCGTCCTGTACCCGCGGCTCGCGGTCGGCGCGCCCGTCAGCAATGTCGTGCGGCATCCGGAATTGCTCGACGCCATGGACGACGCGCGGACGACCGGCGAGCGCCAGACCGTCGAGATCGAGGATCGCGTGCCCGTCCGCCGGCGGCTGATCGCTACGGTCACGCCCCTCGACGCCGGCGCGGATCCAATGGGACCCGCGGTGGCCCTCGTCGTTCGCGACGTTTCGGAGGAAGAGCGGCTCGCGCAGATGCGCGCCGATTTCATCGCCAACGCCAGCCACGAGCTGCGTACGCCACTCGCGTCACTGCGCGGCTTCGTCGAAACTCTCCAGGGGCCCGCCCGCAATGACGAGGCCGCACGTCAGCGGTTCCTCGCGATCATGGCGACCCAGGCCGCGCGCATGACGCGACTCATCGACGATCTGCTTTCCCTCAGCCGCATCGAGATGCGGGCCCACGTTCCGCCGAATGGGACTGTCGACCTCAACGAGGTGGCGGCGTTCGTCCGGCAGTCGCTGGAGCCGGTGGCGGAAGCGGCGTCGATCGACGTGAAGCTGGAGGCAGCCTCGGGTGAGGCCCCCGTCCGGGGCGACCGTGACGAGCTGGTGCAGGTTCTGCAGAATCTCGTCCACAACGCCATACGCTACGGGCGAGATGGTGGGCACGTCACGGTCAGGGTCCGGCAAGACGGCGCGATCGCCGGTCGGCCACGCATCGCGGTCGAGGTCGAAGACGATGGGCAAGGCATTCCTGCCGAGCATCTGCCACGGCTCACCGAGCGCTTTTATCGCGTCAGCGCTGCGGTCAGCCGGGAAAAAGGCGGGACCGGTCTGGGACTCGCCATCGTCAAGAACATCATCAACCGCCACCGCGGAGAATTACGGATCGAATCCGAGGTCGGGCGCGGATCGACGTTCACCGTCCTGTTGGACCGCATCGAGCCGGCTCAATCGAGAAATACCGTTCCAAAACAGAATATTGAACTGTCATAAAACGATCGCACGCCTCCGTTACTGGTGTGCCGGCGCGTGAGCGGTGGTCGTGACCGATGGGTGGTCGCGGCAAGCACGGCCGGTCTTCGCGCACCGGGGGGCGGAGTTCATGTCGGCACTCTATTTTGCGACGCTCGCCATCCTGGTCCTGACCGCCTTTTTCATGGTGCGGCAGAGGGCGCAGGCCCTGCGCGTCAGCGGTGGCAGCCTGCATTCGCTGCCGACCTATCACGGTCTGCTGGCCGCCGCGTTCGTCCTGATGCCGATGCTGGTCGTCTACGCCATCGGCTCCCTGATCATCGCGCGCATGGCCCCGGCGGCCGCGCTCGCTGCATTTCCACCCGAGATGGCGGGCGATTCCCTGCGCAGTTCGGTCATCCTGCGGGACGTGCGCAATTATCTGAGTGGGACGCACACCGGTGAAGTCACCGAGGCGCTGAAGCGCGGGTCCGCTGCTTTTTCCGCCTGGGTCGAAACGGGCGGCATCATCAAGTTCGTGGTCGGTGTGCTGGCCGGCCTCGCGGGCCTTGCTTACGTGCGCGGGCGCGTCGCGGCGCATTTCCGCGCTCGCAATGCCTTCGAGCGGGTGGTGATCGTCGTCCTGGTGATCTCAGCGACGATCGCGGTGCTGACCACCATCGGCATCGTGTTCTCGGTTCTCTATGAGACGGCGCGCTTCTTCTTCGATCCTTCGTTGAAGGGCAAGCCGACAGTGGGCGAGTTCCTGCTCGGTACGGAGTGGAATCCGCAGGCTGCGCTCCGGGCCGACCAAGGTGACATCCGAACGGCCTTTGGCTTTTTGCCGCTGCTCGGTGGCACGCTGCTGATTACGGTCATCGCCATGATCGTCGCCGGCCCGCTCGGGCTGCTGTCCGCGATCTACCTGTCCGAGTACGCCTCGAACCGCTTCCGTTCTTTCGCGAAGCCGGTTCTCGAGATCCTTGCCGGCATCCCGACGGTGGTTCTCGGCTTCTTCGCGGCGCTGACAGTTGCGCCACTCATCCGCGGCTGGGGCGAGTCTCTCGGCCTCGACGTCGCCTCTGAAAGTGCGCTCGCTGCCGGCCTCGTGATGGGGATGATGATCATCCCCTTCATTTCGTCCCTCTCGGACGACGTCATGAACGCGGTGCCCCAGTCGTTGCGCGACGGTGCTTACGCTCTCGGCGCGACCAAATCCGAGACGATCCGACAGGTCATCTTGCCGGCGGCGCTGCCGGGGATCGTCTCGGCCTTCATGCTGGCGATCAGCCGCGCGATCGGTGAGACGATGATCGTCGTGATGGCCGCCGGTCTTGCAGCCAATCTGACGATCAATCCGCTCGAAGCGGTGACGACGATCACCGTGCAAATCAAAACCATTCTCGTCGGCGATCAGGAGTTCGACAGCGCGAAGACGCTGGCGGCCTTCGCGCTCGGCTTCGTCCTGTTCTTCGTCACCCTGACGCTCAACGTCATCGCGCTGCAGATCGTGCGCAGATATCGAGAGCAATATGACTGATATCGCTCAGCCGTTTCCCTTCAGCGGCCCACGCCGGCTCGACGTGACGTCGGAGGAAGCGAAGCGTCGCATCAAGGCGCGCTATCGTGCCGAGGCCCGGTTCAAGGCCTACGGTCTGATCGCGCTGTTGACGACGACGCTGTTCGTTTTCGCGCTGCTCGGCAATATCGTCTGGAAGGGCTTGCCGGCGTTCGTCGAGCACCGGCTCGTCATGGACGTCGCAGTGCCGGCGGCACCGTTCGGAGAGAACCCAGACGCGCAGAGCATTCGCTCGGCCGACTACTTCCCGATCACGCGGGATGCATTGAAGGCGGCCATCCCGGGTATCGAGGGCCGGCGGACCGAGCGGACGCTGACGGGACTTCTCAGCAGCGGCGCTGCGGATGATCTTCGCGGCAAGTTGCTGGCCAACCCAGCGTTGATCGGCACGACGGTTCGGACGCACCTACTGCTGTCGGATGATGCCGACATGTACTTCAAGGGTCGCGGCACCGAGATCATCCAGCGCTCGCCGACCGGGACGGCGCGCGTGACCGGGACGCGCGGTCAGGTGAAAATCGTTTCGACGGGCGACGACTTCGCGGCCGAACTCGCGGCCGCCAAGGAGGCCTATCTCGCGAAGAGTTCGGTCTTCAAAGCCGAGAGTGCGCGCATTACGCGGCAGGCCGGCGGCAAGGAGAATGCCCAAGCCAAAGAGCTGATGGGCGATGCCGAGCGTTACGCTGGCTTTGCGGCGGCCAGCCAGGTGAACCTGCCGCTCGACCCGCGTCTTTCATCCGTCCTCGTTGCGGTCAACGGCGGTCTCGTCAAGCTCACCGAACTGTCGGCGCGCGAGGTGTCCGGCGAAGTACTTCTGCCGCTGACAAGCGAGGCACCGGCCGGCGGCGGCACGTGGCGGGTCCTGACCTACGTAACACCCGAAGCCGATCGCAAAGTCAGCGATCTCGAGGTTGCGTTCCTCGAGCGGTTCCGCGAACTGGGTAAGCTCGAAGCCGGCTTCAACTGGCGGTTCTTCACCTCTGGTGACAGCCGCGAACCGGAACTCGCGGGTATCCGCGGCGCGATCATCGGCACTATCCTCACTTTGACCGTGACGCTGGTGCTCTGCTTGCCGATCGGTGTGATGGCCGCCATCTATCTCGAAGAGTTCGCACCGAAGAACTGGTTCACCGACTTGCTTGAGGTGAACATCAACAACCTCGCCGCGGTCCCGTCGATCGTGTTCGGATTGCTCGGGCTCGCGGTGTTTTTGAACTTCTTCGATATGCCACGATCGGCGCCGCTGGTCGGCGGTCTGGTGCTTGCGCTCCTGGTGCTGCCGACGATCATCATTGCCTCGCGTGCCGCGCTCAAGGCGGTGCCGCCGTCGATCAAGGAAGCGGCGCTCGGCGTCGGCGCCTCACACCAGCAGGCGGTCTTCCATCACGTGCTGCCGCTGGCGCTGCCCGGCATTATGACCGGTACCATCATCGGCATGGCGCATGCCCTCGGCGAGACCGCTCCGCTCTTGATGATCGGCATGGTCGCTTTCATCGTCGACGTGCCACAAAGCTTTACGCAGTCGGCGACCGTGCTGCCCGTCCAGATCTATCTCTGGTCGGATCTGCCGGAAGCGGCGTTCCAGACCCGCACGGCCGGAGCGATCCTGGTCCTGCTCGGTGTGCTTTTTGCGATGAACGGAGCGGCGATCTGGCTGCGCAAGCGGTTCGAGCGGCGTTGGTGAGTGACGTCAGGGAAAACGAGGGCTCGGTCATGGACATGCCTGTCATCGAGGCGCACGCGACGGCGGCAAAAGACGCTGCCGTCAATCCGGCCCGCGCGAAGGTCTCGGCGCGCGACGTCAACGTCTATTACGGCGAGAAGCACGCGATCAAGAACGTCTCGATCGACATCGGAGACCGGGCGGTCACCGCGTTCATTGGTCCGTCGGGCTGCGGAAAGTCGACGTTCCTGCGCTCCATCAATCGCATGAACGACACCATCCCGATTTGCCGGGTCGTCGGTACGATCAAGATCGACGGTCAGGACATCTACGATCCAGCGCTCGATGTCGTGCAGCTGCGTGCGCGGGTCGGCATGGTGTTCCAGAAGCCCAATCCGTTCCCGAAGTCGATCTATGAGAACGTCGCCTACGGACCGCGCATCCATGGGCTCGCGCGCAACAAAGGTGAACTCGACGAAATCGTGATGGGCAGCCTCGAAAAGGCAGGATTGCTGAAGGAAGTGAAGGATCGCCTCGGCGACTCCGGCACCAGCCTGTCCGGTGGCCAGCAACAGCGGCTGTGCATCGCGCGCGCCATTGCCGTCAGCCCCGACGTGATCCTCATGGACGAGCCGTGCTCGGCGCTCGACCCAATCGCGACGGCGAAGATCGAGGAACTGATCGACGAGCTCAGGCAGAACTACTGCATCATCATCGTCACGCACTCGATGCAGCAGGCGGCCCGCGTGTCGCAGCGCACGGCCTTCTTCCATCTCGGCGATCTTATCGAAGAAGGCGAGACGGCGCAGATCTTCACGGCGCCGAAAGACGAGAAGACCAAGGCTTACATCACCGGACGGTTCGGCTGAGCCGCACACAACCGAATTCGGACTGCCGGAGGCGCGCATGAACGAGCACATCGTCAAGTCCTACGAGGAAGAGCTGCTGTCGCTCGATCGGCGCATCGCCCACATGGGCGGTCTCGTCGAAAACATCGTTGGAAGCGGCTTCGATGCCCTCGAACGCCGTGATCCGCGGCTCGCCGAGCAGGCCATAGCGGCGGACAAGGCCGTCGACGGCATGCATCTCGAGATCGAACAGGCGATCATCGGCATCATCGCCCGGCGTCAGCCGATGGCGGACGATCTCCGCCACGTGATGGCAGCGCTGCGGATCGCCGGGGAACTCGAGCGGATCGGCGACCTCGGAAAAAACATCGCCAAGCGCGCCCTGACGATCGCCGGCGAAAGCTATCCGCGGCCGCTCGTTTCGGGACTCCGGCATATGCTCGATCTCGCGCAGCGGCAGTTGAAGGACGTGCTCGACGCCTACGCCGCGCGGGACTCCGAAGCGGCCATGCGCGTGCGCAACGGCGATGCCGACATCGACTCGACTTACAACTCGGTGTTCCGTGAACTGCTGACCTACATGATGGAAGACCCGCGCAACATCAGCCTTTGCACGCATCTGTTGTTCGGCGCGAAGAACATCGAGCGGATCGGCGATCACACGACCAACATCGCCGAGACGATCCATTATCTGGTGAAGGGCGAGCAAGTCGCGGAGGATCGGCCGAAGAGCGACCGCACCAGCTCGACGCTGATCACGCGCTGACACCTGCGAGGATGGCGATGAGCGCAAAGGTTCTTGTCGTCGAAGACGAGGCTCCTCTCTCCGAGCTTCTGTCCTACAATCTTTCGGCGGAAGGCTTTGCGGTCAGGCTCGCGGAGAACGGGGAAGAGGCCGAAATTCTCGTCAGCGAGGAGAGGCCGGACCTGATCGTCCTCGACTGGATGCTGCCGGGAGTTTCGGGCATCGAGCTTTGCCGGCGCCTCCGCTCACGACCTGAAACGCGGGCCATCCCCATCCTGATGCTGACGGCGCGTGGCGAAGAAGGCGATCGCATCCGCGGGCTGTCGACCGGCGCCGACGACTATGTCGTGAAGCCGTTCTCGCTGCCGGAGCTGATGGCGCGCATAAAGGCAATTCTCCGCCGGGCTTCGCCGGACCGGCTCGCCGACGTGCTGCGGGTTGCCGACATCGAGCTCGATCGCGCCGCTCACAAAGTCACGCGCGGCTCGCGGCAGGTGCGGATCGGGCCGACCGAATTCCGGCTGCTCGAGTTCTTCATGGAGAGCCCCGGCCGGGTGCTGTCGCGCGCGCAACTGCTCGATGGGGTGTGGGGCCGTGACGCCTTCGTCGACGAGCGGACGGTCGACGTCCATATCGGTCGTCTCAGAAAGGCGCTCATCCGCGGCAAGGAGCATGATCCTATCCGCACCGTGCGCGGCGCCGGCTACGTCTTCGGTGAGCGCCCCACGAATTGAGCGACTAAACCGCCGATGAACGCGCGGTTCAGGGCGAGTTCAAGGCGCCTCACGCATCCTTCCATCATCAGCCGCGGACCAAAGCCGCGGCGGCCAAAGGGAAGGATGACCACCATGACCCGCCTGATCAAAGCAACTCTTCTCGCCGCCGCAGCGCTGGCGACCACCACGACGCTCGCCGCGGCCGGCGATCGCGTCGACCATCGCCAGAAGGCTCAGGCCGAGCGCATCGAGCACGGGCGCAACACTGGCGCCATCACCTGGCGTGAAGGTGTGAAGCTCAGGCAGGAGCAGGCGCGGATCGCGCGTCTCGAGGCCCTGTACCGCGCCGATGGCAAGCTCGATCGCTGGGAGCGCCAGCGCTTGCAGGACCTGCAGAACGCCGCGAGCCGGCACATCTACGCCGAAGGGCATGACCGTTGGAGCCGCTGGACGGTACTGCCGCGCGTCGGTCGTTGATCCAAAATTTGACGATGTTCATCTTGAAAGCCGCGCACTTCTGCGCGGCTTTCTGTGTCTATATTGTGTGGTGGACAGAACAGAGATGGCTTTTCTGAAATTTAGCTACGCATAGTCTGTCGACCTGAACAGTCGTTTGGATACAAGGCCCATTATGGGCGGAGGATCTAGCCGGGCTGCATTGCGTGCAGTTCTGGCATATAATATTCGTCAATGCCGGCACAGGCTGGGACTCAGCCAGGAGCAACTCGGTGATCTTGCCGGGCTGCATCGCACCTACGTGGGCGCTGTCGAGCGCGGCGAGCGCAATCTCACGGTCGACAACATCGAGAAGATCGCCCGCGCACTTCAGGTCACGCCAGATGTTCTGCTCGCCGAGACGAGTGGCGGCGTAGACGGGACCCCGACCTCGCCGAAGCGCACGAACTTGCGCTGAATCAACGACCTTTGTCGGCCGCGCCGCCAGGAAGCCCAAGACATGGAGGGCATCGTGGCACGCATCGTCATCATCGTCGGCAATCCCCGCAAGGAGACGTTCTCGGAGGCGCTCGCGGCCGCCTACCAGCGCGGCGCTGAAGCGGCCGGGCATCAAGTCTCGCTCTTTTCGCTCTCCCGCATGGAATTCGACCCGATCCTGCGCAACGGGTTCAGCAAGCCCTTGCAGCCGCTGGAACCCGATCTCGTCGCGGCGCAAAGCGCGATCGGCGCGGCCGACCATCTCGTGCTGATATTCCCGCTGTGGTTCGGCACGCTGCCGGCCCTGCTCAAAGGCTTCATTGAGCGGGTCTTTCAGCCCGGCTTCGCGATCACGGGCAGCATTCGCGACGGGACCTATCGTGCGATGCTTTCGAAGAAATCGGCTCGCGTGATCATCACCATGGGCATGCCGGGGCTCGTGTACCGCTGGTACTACGGGGCTCACTGCGCGAAAATGTTACGTCGAAACATCCTCGAGTTCGTGGGGTTCAAACCTGTCCGCACGACCATTCACGGGATGATCGAGGCGGTCAGCAACGAGACGCGTGCGACGTGGCTCACCGAGGCAGAAAACCTCGGCCGTCGAGCGGCGTGAGCCATCGCTGTTTCAGGCGACCATCAGCAGAACGCCCATGCCCTGCGCCTGGCTCACGGCCTGCTGCGGCGTGATGCCGTCAAGCTGCGCGCGTGCCAACGGGTGAGTCCTGGACTTCAATACGAAATGCGGACGCTCGCCCTGCGCCCGCGGATAGGCAATGCCGGCCAAGCCGAGTGTGCGAGAGAAGCCATCGAGCCGCGTCGCCAAGCGGCCCGGAAAAGCCGGCAGCGCCGTATTGTCTTCGTCCTCGAAGGCCTCGAAGTAGGCCTTGTAGGCTTCCCAGCCGACTTCGATCCAGACGGCCCACCGGAAGCGCTCGTCATAGCCCATGATCGGCGTCAGCAGCGCGACTCGGATGAAATAGCGCTGCCCGTCGAGGATGGCGAAATCGGTCGTGCGCAAAACGCGACGCTTGAATTCGGCAGGCTCAAGTGCACTGCAGATGTCGGGGTGCTCGTAGGACACTTCCGGCAGGCCCGTTTCGATCTGACCCGACCCCGCGCAGCGGAATCGAATTCGTGAACGATTGGCCCAGATCGACGCGACGTCCGTACTCATGAGCGTCGAGCCCCCGACACACCCGTGACACCACCGAGAACCGGCCGCGCCGGCCACTCTTCCGACCGCCTGCACGACGCAGGGTGGTCGGCCGAACTGGCCAGAAACACCACTCTGCACCCCGCAGGTGAACCCCGGCTAAACGCCACGCTCAAACCCGGTTCAGGTCGCTTCCGCCAGTATCTCATCATCACCCGGCGGTAAAGCCGGAGCGGAAGGAGACACCAAATGTTCAGGATGATCACCGTTGCGGCTGCACTTATGGTTAGCGGCGCAGGGCTGGCGCAGGCCTATACACCTCAGGGGCGCGACATCGACCGCCGCCAGGACCGGCAAGAGCGGCGGATCGAGAACGGTGTTCGGGACGGCTCTCTGACCCGTGGCGAAGCGGCCCGCCTCAATGATCAACAGAGATATATCAACGGGTTAGAGCGTTCCGCCCGCCGCGACGGCTACATCTCCCCGCGTGAGTCCTTCGAAATCCGCCGCGCGCAGGACGCAGCCAGCCGCCATATCTGGGCCGAGCGCCATGATCGCCAGTTCGGTCGTAATGACAGGCGCTTCGAGCGCCGCCATTGGGGCTGGCCGTGGGGCTACGGCTGGGGTCGCAGCTGGTACTAACTCGCCCCAGGGGAGGGCCGCCGCTCCGGCGGCCCTTCTCCCCGGCAAGGGGGGCGTCTAAGGTCGGGCACGACGCCGCATGAGGAAACGATGGCCCCGACCAAACGGCCGCGAGGCAAAGCGCCCCGGCCGAGCCAGAGTGCGAAACCCAACACTCCCAATAAAACAGGTCTGCCGAGCCGCGACGAGTTGCTGGCTTTCGTGCGGTCATCGCCCGAACGCGTCGGCAAGCGCGAGATCGCGCGCGCGTTCGGAATCAAGGGCGGCGATCGCATCGAGCTGAAACGGCTGATCGCCGAACTCACCGACGAAGGGGTACTCGCGGGCGGTCGAAAGGAAATTCGCGAGCGTGGTGGACTGCCGCCGGTTGCAGCGCTCGAAATCGTTGCGCGCGATGACGACGGCGACCTCGTCGCTGAACCGCTCGTGTGGAACGGCCAGGAAGGTGAGCGGCCGCGCTTGCTCGTGCTCGACAATGCGCGGCTGCGCGCCGACGGTGAAGCAGCGCTCGGTGTCGGTGATCGCATCCTCGCACGCTGCGAGCGGCTCGATGAGCCGGACGTCACCGGCTTTCTCTACGAGGCCTATCCGATCAAGAAGTTGCCGCGCGAGAAGCGGCGACTGCTCGGGATCTATCGGGCGCATGCACGCGGCGGCGGGTCGATCGTGCCGATCGACCGCAAGGAACTGCGTGAGTGGTCGATCCAGAAGGGCAACGAAGGGACGGCGCGCGACGGCGATCTCGTTCGCTTCGACCTTGCGCGGTCGGGACGCCACGGCATTCCGCAGGCACGCGTCGTGGAGGCGCTCGGCAATCCGGAAGACCAGCGGCAGATCAGCCTGATCGCGGTCCATGCGCATGGCATCCCGGACGATTTTCCGGAAGGCGTGATCAAGGAGTCGGAAGCCCTCGCGGAGCCGACGATGTCGGGTCGCGTCGACCTCACGCGCCTGCCCCTCGTCACGATCGATCCTCCGGATGCGCGCGATCACGACGACGCCGTTCATGCGCGGCTCGACGAGGATGCGCGCAATCCTGGCGGCCACGTGGTGACGGTCGCGATCGCCGACGTCTCCTGGTATGTGCGGCCGAATTCGCGGCTCGATGCCGAGGCGCAGCTCCGTGGCAACTCGGTCTATTTCCCCGACCGCGTCGTGCCGATGCTGCCGGAGCGGATCTCGAACGATCTCTGCTCGCTCCGCGAGAAGGAACTTCGCCCGTGCCTCGCTGTCGAAATGATCTTCGATGCGAAGGGCAAGAAGCGTGCGCATCGCTTCATGCGGGCGATGATGCGCTCGGCTGCGAAGTTGTCTTACCAGCAGGCCCAGGCGGCGATCGACGGTCGGCCCGACGACAAGACGGGTCCGCTTCTCGAACCGGTCCTCAAGCCGTTGTGGGCCGCTTACGCCGCTTTGCAGACGGCACGTGATGTCCGCCAGCCGCTCGATCTCGATCTTCCCGAGCGGCGGATCATTCTCGACGAGGCGGGTCGTGTGGCGCGCGTGGTCGTGCCTGAGCGGCTCGCGGCGCATCGGCTGATCGAAGAGATGATGATCCAGGCCAACGTTGCGGCCGCCGAAGCTTTGGAGGCCCGAAATACGCCGGTGGTCTACCGTGTCCACGATCAGCCCTCGAAAGAGAAGCTGTCGGCGTTGCGTGACTTTCTCGAGTCGCTCGAATTGCGACTGCCTGGGGCGGGATCAGGCAATGTCCGGCCGGCTCACCTCAACGAACTGCTGCAGGCCGCGAAGGAGCTGCCGGCGCCCGACGTCGTCAACGAGGTGGTTCTGAGGTCTCAGGCGCAAGCGGAGTATTCACCGCAGAATGCGGGACACTTCGGTTTGAACCTGTCCCGCTATGCGCACTTCACGTCGCCGATCCGGCGCTACGCCGATCTCCTCGTGCATCGTGCGCTCGTCAAGGCGCTGAAGCTCGGCGAGGGCGGTCTGACGGACGAAGAGGTGCCGCGGCTCGCGGATGTGTCGAAGCGCATTTCCGAGGCCGAGCGGCGCGCTATGGCGGCCGAGCGGGAGACGACCGATCGGCTGATCGCGGCTCATCTCGCGGACCGTGTCGGCGCTTCGTTCGGCGCGCGAGTGTCCGGCGTGACCAAGTCCGGGCTGTTCGTGCGCTTAAATGATACGGGAGCGGACGGGTTCGTTCCCATCTCCGCGCTCGGCCGCGACTTCTTCCACTACATCGAGGAGCAGCACGCGCTGATCGGCGCGCGGACGAATGCAGGCTTTCGGCTCGGTGATCGTGTCGAGGTCCGTCTCGTCGAGGCGATCCCGACGGCCGGTGCGCTTCGCTTCGAGATGCTCAGCGAAGGCCGCGAGGGGCACATCTCCCTCGCCAAGGGCTGGCGAGGGCGGCGCCTCAGGCCACGACGGCCGCGTCGCTGAGAAGAGGCGGCCGGTCGCCCGCCAAAACGACCGGCCGCTCGATGCGATCACGTCAGCTTGTGACTGAGGCGTGGGTTCGCACCTGGCTTCCTTGGACCAGCGGGCGAGACGGGCTCGCTCACCGCTTTTCGCAAGGGAAGGTGAACCGCGCCCACGGCGTATCGATGCGGCAATCGCCGTTCGGCAGGCGCGTGAAGTACTTGTCCAGCTGCAGTTCGCTGAGATCGAGCGACTTGCGCTCGCTCGAGCGGGCGTCGGCATGGCGCTCCGGCTTCGGCGCGGGTGCCGGTTCGGCGCTCTGCTGTGGCGCGGGTGCAGGAACGGGTGCCGGAGCCGATGGCGCGCTCTGCTCGAGCGGCGCGGCGCCAGCAAGAGGCTTCGTTACCGGCGCTGGAGCCGGTGCAGGAGCCGACGACGGGGCCGCCGCCTCCGGAGTGGCCGCAGCTTGCCGGCCGCCCGCACACAAGGCGAGGTCGGCAGGCGCTCGTTTCCAAACCATCGACTTCGAAAACAGCTTGCTGCCGGCGTAACCGGTCACGCGAAGGCTCTGTCCATCGATCGGCTTCAATTCGACGTCGTAGCGGCGCTTGCGCTCGGGGCTGTAGATCCAGCCGCCGTCCCAGGTGCCGCGCTGCACCTCGACGACGTCGCCGATGATCTGCTTGCCGCAGCCATCGGCGTCCTTGTTATCGCGCACCCAGACGACGTGGCCGCACATGCCGTTGCTGCCGCACGGCTTGATTTCGATCGCACCCTTGCCCGTGTCGTCGAGCCAGACGCCGGTGGGGTCGGTGGATGCCAGCGCAGCGCCGGACCACGAAACAGCGGCGAGAGCCGCCGCAGCGAGCAGTCGTTTGTCGAGCGGCATATCGAGCCTCCTCAGTCGATGACCATGTTGTCGGCCACTTAACGCGCGAATGGGGCAAGTCGCTGTCCCCCGCGGAACAGGCGCGATGGCTGGCCTTAGCGGTTGCCTCAAAGCCCGACATAGGTCCTAGTCGGCCGCGATTGACCCTCGGGCGCCGAACCCCGTATCACCGCGGGCGACATGTCTGGCGGAGCAGCCCTGATGACAGCCCACTTCGATCAGCTCGAAACGCGCCATCCCGAAGCGCGCGAGCTCGCGCTGTTCAATTTGCTGCCGGGTCTCATCGCTCGCGCGAAGGAAACGGCTCCCGGCTGGGCGCAGCACCTCGCCGACGTGGACGCCGCTGGCGTGACGAGCCGCGATGCGCTCGCGCAGGTGCCGATCCTACGCAAGGGAGAGCTCAAGGACCGCCAGGCCAAGCTGCCGCCGTTTGGCGGTTTCGCGACCACGGAGCCCGGTGCCGTCGCCCGCATCTTCATGTCGCCGGGCCCAATCTTCGAGCCCGAGGGCCTCGGCGAGAACTGGTGGCGCAGTGCGCGCGCGTTGTTCGCCGCCGGCTTCGGAAAAGGCGATATCGTCCACAACACGTTCGCCTATCACCTGACGCCCGGCGGCTGGATCCTGGACGCTGGGGCGCGGGCGCTCGGCTGCGCGGTGATCCCGGCGGGGCCCGGCAACACCGAGCAACAGCTCGAAGTGATCCATCACCTCAAACCGACGGCCTACATCGGCGTCCCGGACTACCTGAAAATCCTCCTCGACAAGGCGCGTGAAGCCGGTCGGCCGATCACTTCCTTCCGGCGCGCGATGGTCTCGGGCGGCGCGCTATTCCCGTCGCTCCGGCAGGAGTATCGAGAGCAGGGCGTCGCCGTGTTCCAGGCTTATGCAACGGCGGATCTCGGGGTGATCGCCTACGAGACTCCCGCGCTCGAGGGGATGGTCATCGAAGAGGGCGTCATCGTCGAAATCGTGCGGCCCGGCACTGGCGATCCCGTGCCCGAGGGCGAAGTCGGCGAGGTCGTCGTGACTTCGTTCAATCGCGACTATCCGATGATCCGCTTGGCGACCGGTGACCTCTCGGCGGTGTTGCCGGGTCAGAGCCCGTGTGGGCGGACCAACATGCGCATCAAGGGCTGGATGGGCCGCGCCGATCAGACGACGAAGGTCAAGGGGATGTTCGTACATCCAGAGCAGATCGCCGAAGTCGGCCGCCGTGTGCCGGAACTCGGCCGTCTCCGTCTCGTCGTCGGCCGCGTCGGTGAGCAGGACGCGATGGTGCTGAAGGCAGAGACGGCGCGTCCCGACGACTCGCTCGCCGCGCGCGTCGGCGAAGTCGTGCAGGCGATCACCAAGCTCAAGGGCGAGGTTCAGCTCGTCGAGCCGGGTACCCTCCCGAACGACGGCAAGGTCATCGCCGACGAGCGCACGTATGGGTAATGCGCCTCAGAAATGAAGATTGAGGCCCAGCCGTAGGACGGTCATCGACGGATCGGTTTCGACCTTCGTGCCGCCGACCTCGTACGACTTGTCGAACAGATAGTGAAGGACCTCCGTCCGGAAGCTGACCTTCTGCGACGTACGCCATTCGAGGCCCGCGCCGAAGGCGAGCCCGCTGTCGGTCGATTTCTTGGACATTTGGCTCGTGATGCCTGCGTCCGTCACCGAGATGCCGACACGCGAGGTCATCCACGCAAAGCCGCCCGTGACGTACGTGTGCACGGGGCCACTCGCGACGCCGATGCGGGCGCGCAAGGACATCAGATCATCGAAAATCGTCGAGACGGCCATGGCATGGCTGCCGTCGGCGATGCTGCCGCGGTCGTCCACATTGAGGCGGCTGTAGTCGGCTTCGATCCCGAACACGCCGGCGCCTCTCTGGAAGTTCATCCCGATCTGCATGCCGAGCAGCGGCCCCGACGGGTCGTGATCCTCGAAGCAGATGGCGGGTGTCTGGAAGTCCGTGTCCGTCCAGGCGTAGCCGATGTGCGCGCCCGCGTAGAAGCCGTACCAGGGCAGCGGCGCCTTGGCGGCGCGTGCCGGGGGAAGTGGGTCCTTGAGCGAGGCAGCCTCGACATGACCGGCGCCAATCGCGACTGCAAGACATGCGGCCGCAGTTCGGAGCGGCCAAGCCATCCGACGAGAGAGCATGGTGGGAGTTCCTGCGATGAGCGTCGCGGCTTCGGCCGCCACATGCCATCTAGGCGTACACGCCCTAATTCCGGGTTAAGCGCTGAACCGGTCGTGGACGACGTTAGGTTTCTGTCTTGAGAAGCAATGCGGCGACGGCATCGGCCGCGGCCTCGAGATTGCCGCGCCGCGTGAAGCCCTGGCCGCCGCGGGGACCGAGATCGTGGTCGCCGTCTCCCGCCCAATGGAAGGCGATTGCGGACGACAGGCTCAGTGCCTCGACTTCGGCGCGCATGCCGAATGGGTCGCGCTCGCCCTGGACGATGAGCGCGGGGCAGCGCAGTTCTATGAGATGGGCCGTGCGAAGTTCTCCGGGCTTGCCCGGCGGATGAAACGGATAGCCAAGGCAGACGAGCGCTCCGACGTCTCCACGCGCGTAGGCGCGGTCGGCGACGAGGGAAGCCACCCGTCCGCCGAGCGACTTACCGCCGATCGCGACGCGCGCCGAGGGCCAAGCCTCACGGGCGGCTGCGATGGCGGCGTCGTACTCCGGCTGCAGGAGGTCGCCGCGCGGCGGCGGACGCTTCTTTCCGCCACTTCGGCGGGCAGCCATGTAGGCGAATTCGAAACGCGCCGTCGCCACGCCGCGCCGGGCGAGCAGGTCCGCCATCAGAGACATGAAGGGGCTGTCCATCGGCGCGCCCGCCCCGTGCGCCAGCAGCAGGCGCACGGGCGCATCCTCGGGTCCGGCCAGCAGGAAGTTCATGCCTTGTCCTCTCGGTGCTTGTGCGGGCAGCCGTGATCCGGCGGTATGGGGTGCGCCGTCCGTCACGGCAAGGGCGGCGCCGCCACGTTGCGACGAGGGGAGGGAAAGATGGGATGGATCTGGCTTGCGGTGACCATCGCGTTCGAGGTCACGGGCTCGACCATGATGAAGCTCGCAAAGGGCTTCTCGGAGTTTTGGCCCTCCGTGATGGTCTTCGTCTGCTACGGCGCATCGATCGCGGGCCTCACGATGGTCCTGAAGACGATCGAGCTGTCGGTCGCCTACGCCATCTGGTCGGGGGTGGGGACGGCGCTGACGGCGACCATCGGGATCTGGTGGTTCGGCGAGACGTTGTCGACGCTCAAGATCGCCAGCATCGGGCTCATCATCGCCGGCGTCGTCGGTCTGCATATGGCGGCCGGAGCGCAGGCCTGAGCGGCTTTCCGCCGGGTTCGCTTGGCCCTATTGTCGCCCGACGGATCACGTAGCGCGGCGACAGAGGGGGCTGCCGCATGTCGCACAAACCATACGTTGCAACGTGCCGCATGGCGGCTGCGCTGGTCGGCATCGGCCTGCTGGCGGCGACCTCCGCGACGGCGCAGACGCCCACTCCGGCACCCTCGCCTGCGGCACCTCCGCAGCCCGCCATCCTGCAAGTTCCGAAGCCCGTTCCGGCAACGCCGCCAGCCGCGGCGCCCAAGCCGCCCGCGACCCCGGCGAAAGAGTTGTTCGGAGCCGCCCGCACCCCTGCCCCGTTGCAAGCCCGAGCCGTCGGCTTTTATGCCCGTGGCTGCCTCGCCGGCGCCAGTCCGCTCGCCATCGACGGGCCGGCGTGGCAGGTCATGCGCCTCTCGCGCAACCGCAATTGGGGTCACCCGAAGCTCGTCGCCTGGCTCGAGCGGTTCGCCGCCGATGCCAAGCGTCTCGATGGCTGGCCCGGTCTGCTGGTTGGCGACATCTCCCAGCCGCGCGGTGGACCGATGCTGACGGGGCACGCCAGCCACCAGATCGGTCTCGATGCGGACATCTGGCTGACGCCAATGCCCGATCGCCGGCTGACCGAGGCTGAACGGGAATCCCTGTCGGCCGTCTCCATGTTGGATGCGTCGGACAAAGGCCGCGTCGACACGAACGTCTGGACGGCCGGCCACGTGCGCCTGCTGCGCAGGGCAGCCTTATCCGACGACGTCGAGCGCATCTTTGTCCATCCGGCGATCAAGAAGGCGCTTTGCACCTCGGCGACGGGCGACCGCGGCTGGCTCGGCAAAGTACGCCCGTACTTCGGGCATCACTTTCATTTCCACGTACGCATGACTTGTCCGGCCGACAGCCCGACCTGCACGCCCCAACCGCCGCCTGCCGGCAACGACGACGGCTGCGGGAAGGAAGTCGACGACTGGATCAAGATCGTGACCAAGCCGCCGGAGCCGGCGCCCGCAAAGCCGGCGCCGCCACCGAAGCCGCTGACGCTCGATCAGCTGCCGGCCGAATGCCGCCTGATCCTCGAAAGTCCGCCGTCACCCCAGGAGGCGAGCGCCGTCCGACGCTGAAGCTCGGCGCCGCGCACCGATCGTGCGAGCGCGCTCGGCGATCCGTCTCCCCGTGGCTGCTTTTTCTGCCGGCGGAAAGACGTCGAGGCTCGGCCAGATTCCGGTCACGAGCGTTCGGGCGTAAGGATTGGCGTGACCTGACCGGCGCATGGCGGCGGCCGCTGCAGAATGGTCATAGGCAAGGCGATGGGTCGTGAGGCGGACGCTTCGCTCGCCGAGCGGCGTTACGAGGCCGTACCAGACGTCGGGTGTCCCGTCATTGGCCGGCATGCCGAGGGCGCCCGTATTGAACCAGACCCGGCGTCCGACTTCACTGATGAAGGGCACGCCGCAATGTCCGGCCAGCACCACGTCGGCACCCGCGGCATCGAGTTCCTGCGCGATCAACTCGGGCTGCGATGCGAAAACCCACCCTGCCGTCTCTGCGACCCCACCGTGCACGACGCGAAACGTCAGGCCGGAGAAGGCAAAGGTCAGCGTGGTCGGCAGGCTCGCCATCCAGTTGCGCAGCTCTGGCGTCATCTGACGATTGGAGAAAGGGTACCAACCTTTCGCGAGCAGGTCGCAGGCGGTGCCCTCCTCGAAATTGCAGCCGCAGTCGCCGGCACCGGTCGCCAACTGCTGTTCGCAGTTGCCCTGGATAACGTGGCAACCCCAGTCGCGGACAAGCGTCGCGGTGTCGACCGGCTCGGCACAGTAGGCGACGACGTCGCCGGTGCACACGACATTGTGCGGCGGGATGGCGAGGTCCTCCACGACGTCGCGCAGGCGCATCGTGGCGCGCAGGTTGGAGTAGGTGCCGCCGAACACGACGATGGGATGTGAAGGGTCGGGCAAGGTCACGCGCGGTGCTCCTGTTGGCATCGCATCCGGCGTAACCATGCCGATCGGCGATCACAATGCACAAGTGATCACGATCACGCGGGTCGTCGAGGTCAAAGGCGCCATGACCGAGTGAGCACTTCGATCAGCCGGTCCGTCCGCGACCGGATCGTGTCGGGGCTCCAGACCGCCGCCGTAGCGGCATCGCGGGCGAGCAGAAAGCGGCTACCCGCCAGGATGCGGCGCTTTTCCTCGAAACTGTGGGCCGATGCGAGTTGGTTCTCGGCGCGTGAGAGAAACGCCAGGTTGCCGAGACGGTTCGCGTATTCGGCGATCTGGGCGCGGGTTCGGAATTGGCGCCACCAATCGGTGCCATCGGTCGGATGACGCGGCAGAATATGCTCGATCGTCACCCCGTCCGGGTGGAGGGGGCCGGGATCCTGGCCCAGTTCGACGGAAATGCGTCGCAGAACGAGGTCGCTGTAGCGCTTGGCCTCGAACGTTCGGGACCGAAGATTGGATATTGCGGCTTGGACGAGTTTTCGCTCGACGTCCAGAGGCCCGATTTCGGCCAACGGCAACGGTCTGCGCAGGACGTCGCACACCTCGATATAGCGCCGCTCCTGGGCCACCGGATCGGTTCCGGCGATCTTCAGGAGCCACGACAGGCGGTCGAGGAGAAAGAAGAACTCACTCGTTTCCGGGTTGCCTTCACCGCGAGTCTCCAGCCATCGGACCGCGGGCGCGACCCACAGCGAGTGATCCAGCCAGGACATCAATTCCAGACGCTGGGCAATCGTATCGCGTGAGCCGCCGAGCCCGATCGTCCGCTTGACGGTCCGCTCGAGCCACCCGGCGCGGGGCGCGAACTCCCGCTCCATGAAGCCGATGCCGGTGCGGTCGAGGCGGTACATCCGGACGAGATCTTCCTCGATCGGTTTCGTCGACCGACGGCTCAGCCCAATCATGCGGAGGTGGGCGAGAAGCTCCTGCGTGCGATCGCGTCCGATGCGGGCCGCCCAGTAATCCCAGATCCGGGCGGCGGCTTCCTGCTCCTCGCGCGGCATGGCCGCCAGCAGCGTATGTTTCGCGCGGTCCGCGTCGTGGTGTTTGAGGCCCGTCTGCTCCTCGGTGGCGAGCATGTCCCATGCCTCTTCGGGGTCCTCGACCGTGCTGACCGTGACGAGACAGGAGAGGTAGGCGAACGTCGCCAGCTGAGCGACTTCGTCGGGTGTCAGTCCGTCGAGAAACGACTTCACGTATTCCCGGTTATTCAGAATCGTCCGCTCGGTCTGCGAGAGTGCCATGAGGTCGTCGTCGACGTCCCGCTGCGTGGCGCCCGGTTCTTGGACGTAGCGTGACAGGAATGGCGCGATGCTCGGCTGGGGATTGAGCCTGAGGGTGTCGCCGCCGACGAGGTCGCTCAAGTGATCCGCCACGGGGGATGCCAGACGATCCCTCAGCACGCTGAAGAGGATCGTCAGCGTGGTGATGCGCTGGTTGCCGTCGATCAGCTGGTCGGCCCGTTCGCCCGACGGGCGCGCGAGATAGATGTGGCCGAGAAAATATCGGTTTCGGCCGCTCGAAGGCTGCATGGCGGCTCGAATGTCGGCGAGCAGGCGGCCGACTTGCGACTCACCCCAGGCGTAGCTGCGCTGAAACCAGGGCAGCGTGAGCGTGCGATCGCCGGCGAGAAATTGGCCGACCGACAGTGACTCGACGCGGATCTGACTGACCATCGAACGCAATTCAACAATAAGTGTGATTGCCGAGCCGAACGGCGGGCGAATAAAGGCGGGAAGGAGAACTCAGGCTCGTATGCGGCCAATCGGCAGGAACATCAAGCGGCGAGCGGGAAGTTCGGACGCAATGGGGCAGTCGGAACGCGTGACGGGCATGGTTGGCCTCCGCTCGCCGGAACTCTCTTCTGCCCCACGACTGCGGCGCAGCAGGTCCCGTTGAGAACATATTGCCCGATCTCGCCGTTTCTGGCGATAACGAGCAACGCCGGATCCAGGAGGAAACGCGGGTGAGCCGAACCGAGACCGTGATCTACAAGATCGCGCCGCACGCGCTGTGGGCCGAAGCGCTGGCTGCGGGCTGTATGACAGGCTCGGAGCATGACCGGCGCGACGGCTTCATCCATTTCTCGACGCGGAGCCAACTTGCCGAAACGGCGCGGCGTCATTTCTCCGGACAGGCGGATCTCGTTCTCTTGGCCGTGCGGGTGGAGACGCTCGGGGCTGCGCTGCGCTGGGAGCCTTCGCGCGGCGGCGATCTCTTCCCGCACCTCTATGCGCCGATGCCGACGATGGCCGTCTGCCGCACGTGGATGCTGCCACTCGACGGCAGTGGCGTGCCGGTGCTGCCGGAGGATCTCGCATGATCGGCGGATGGTCTGACCTCGCGCGGCCGATGCTGCTCGCGCTGGCACCTGAAGCGGCACACGAGATGACGCTGAAGGCCTTGGAGACGGGCGTCTATCCGCGCGATCGCGAGCCGGACGCGGCCGTTCTCGCGGTCGACGCTTGGGGGCTGCGGTTCCCCAACCCTGTCGGTATCGCGGCTGGTTTCGACAAGGATGCGCGGGTGCCGGATGCCATCCTCGACCTCGGCTGCGGTTTCGCCGAGATCGGCACGGTGACGCCGCTGCCGCAGAGCGGCAATCCGCAGCCACGCGTGTTCCGCCTGATCTCGGAGCGTGCGGTCATCAATCGCCTCGGCTTCAACAATGGCGGGCATGATGCAGCCTATGCGCGACTGCGCGCGCGGACGGCGCGCGGCATCGTCGGCGTCAACATCGGGGCGAATAAAGATAGCTCCGACAGGACTGCAGATTATGTGCTCGGCCATGATCGCTTCGCCGAACTCGCGAGCTATCTGACGGTCAATATCTCGTCACCGAACACGCCGGGTCTGCGCGACCTGCAGGCACCCGCAGCTCTCGACGAGTTGCTCGGTCGCGTCATGGCGGCGCGGGAGGCGCTGGTAGCGCGCGGCGGGCGTCGCGTTCCGATCGTCGTGAAGCTGGCGCCCGACATTGCCGAGGAAGATCTTCCCGCGGTCGTCCAACGGCTTGAAGCGCACGCCGTCGAGGGCATCGCCGTATCGAACACGACTTTAACGCGGCCGGGCGTCGACAAGCTCGCCGAAGCCAAAGAGGCCGGTGGTTTGTCAGGACGGCCGCTCTTCCAGCGCTCGACGGTGCTCCTGGCTCGCGTCCATCAGCTGACCGGAGGGCGCATTCCGCTGATCGGCATCGGCGGCATCGACTCAGGCGAGGCGGCGCAGGCGAAAATCGAGGCCGGCGCGACTCTCGTGCAGCTCTACACGGGCCTGATCTACGAAGGGGCGGGGCTGATCGGGCGCATGAAGCGACACCTCGCGCACTGGGCTCTCGGCGAGGGCGTCAGCAGCATATCGGCGCTCGCCGGGCGGAAGGCCGCCGACTGGGCGGCCCGTCCGCTCGGTTGACGACGATCGTTTTCAGAAGCAGTGCTGCTTCAAGGTCCAGCTCACGACCTTGCAACGTCCCGAACTGCAGTCGTGCACGGGGATGCGCTGGTAGTCGCAGTAGACGCGGTTGCGGCCGATACCGAGCGGGCCGGAGTAGCCGTGCATCGGCGTCTTGCCGGTGTCGAAGTTGGCTTCGAAGCCCTGGCTGCCCTTGCGGGCCTCCGCGGACGGCGTGGCCAGCAGTCCGCCCGTTATGGCGAGCGTGGCGACGGCGGCGATAGCAGCGAAGTGGCGACGCATGGTGTGGTCCTCCTGTGGGCCGACGTCGGCGGCGGAATGGGCCGACCTTAGGACGCCCCGCGCCGCCGACATGTTCCCTCCGGCACACCGTGCCCTACCTGACCGGCTTGCCCTCGTACTCCTGACTGCAGAAGGTGCCGCCCTGGAAGATGTCGCCGATCGGATCGGGACCCGTTTGCTTCTGCCGCTCCATCGCGTAGGCGACATGCTCTTCGCTCCGACCGGTCGGCTTGTAGCCGAGGGCGTGGGCACGGCTGTTGTCCCACCAGGCCCGCGCATTGTCGGATGCGCCGTAGACGACTTCGTAGCGGATGTCCGGATGCTCGAGACCGATCCGGATGAGTTGCACGAGGTCTTCCGGTTTCAGCCAGATAGCGAGGCGGCGGGCGTCGATCGGCTTGTCGTCGACATTGCCGATGCGAATGCAAAACACCTCGAGCCCATACTTGTCGGCGTAGAGTGCGCCGAGCGCTTCCCCGAACGCCTTGCTGACGCCATAGCGGCTGTCCGGTCGCACGGTGACGTCGGGGCCGATCTTCTCGTCGCGGCGATAGAAGCCGACGGCATGGTTGGATGACGCGAAGATGATGCGCCGGACCCCTTTGCGGCGGGCGGCTTCGAAGGTGTTGTAAAGTCCGATGATGTTGGCCTGGAGGATCGTTTCCCAGGGACCCTCGACGGAGAAGCCGCCGAGGTGGACGATGCCTTCGACGCCGTCGCAGATGCGCTCGACGGCAGAAAGGTCGGCGAGGTCGGCTGCGATGAACTTTTCGCCGGGCTGCAAATCCGCGGGCGTTTTGATGTCACTCAGGACGAGGCCGGGATAGATCGGCGGTAAGAGCTTCCGCAACCGTGTCCCGACGCCGCCTGCGGCGCCCGTCAGCAGTACCTTCTTCATCGTGGTGTCGTCTCCGCTGTTGCTCGTCCATTTTGTCCTATCATCGTACAATTCGCCAGTGTGGCGCCGCGCAACCTCCGAGCGACGAGATCAAAAACCGAGCCGATTGCTCGGCTATTGCAGAGCTGCGATCCGCTTCCTACATGCGTCGCGTCAGCAGTCTGACCTGGAGAGACAGACCATGAATGGCGAGGACCGTCAGTTGATCACCGGCCTGTTCGACCGCATGCGCAGCATGGGTCGGATCGAGAAGGACCGGGATGCCGAGGCCCTCATTGCAGATCAGGTGCGTCAGAATCCCGACGCCGCCTACATGCTCGTGCAGTCGGTGCTCGTGCAGGAGCACGCGCTTCAGCAGGCCGGCGCACGGATCGAAGATCTCGAAGCGCGCCTGCGTGATCTCGAGTCGCGTATTCCGCAGCAAGCGCCGCAGCAGAGCGGTGGCTTTTTCGGTGGCTTGTTCGGCGGCGGTGCGAACCGCGCCAGCGTACCGCTGGCGGGGCATCAGTCTGCCGGCTTTGGACAGCGTCCGGCCGCCGGTTTCGGTCAGGCCTCGCCTGGCTTCGGCGGTCAGCGCCCGATGGGTGGGCCCGTGGGTCAGCCCGGTTCGCCGTGGGGCGGCCAACCGGGCATGCAGCCCGGCATGATGCAGCCCCGTCAAGGTGGCGGCTTCCTGCAGTCGGCGATGGCGACCGCGGCCGGTGTGGCTGGCGGCATGCTGCTCGCGAACTCGATCTCCGGCATGATGGGCGGCAACTCTGGTGAAGCCCAGGCGGCGGACGCCGGTGCGGCCGATGCGGGCGCAGCGACGGCTCAGCCGGCGGCCGACACCGCGGCAGCCGAAGATCCGATGATGCAGGATGCCGGCTTCGAAGATACCGGGGGCGACTTCGGCGGCGGTGATTTCGAAGTCTGAAACCAAGTTCAGTTTTGAAGAATGAGAGAGCTCGCTCAAAAAGCGGGCTCTTTCGCTTTTTGCAGTTCAAGTGTTTTCGTGACGGCATGACTTATCGAGACAATCTCCCCGGTTAACGTTGAGCATCAACAAGGGGAGTGAACTATGTTTTCTGGTGTGCGTAATAAGGCCGTTTCGGCGCTCGAAAGCCCCATTGAAATGTCGATCGACCTGGGAAATCTCTCGGTCGATTTCATTGGCGATACGATGAATTCGGCGACCGGTGTGCCGAACAGCATGTCTGCTCTGGCCAGTGCCAATGCCGCGGGGCCGACCCAAGGCGACGATACGCTGTCGGGTTCGCTCAGCGGAGTTACGCTCGATGGCCGCGGTGGCATCGACACCATCGATTACTCGGCACTCAAGGTAAGCGTCACGATCGACCTTCAAAAAGGGAAGGCGAGCGCCAAGGGGCAGAAAACCGATACCCTGCTCAACTTCGAGAATGCGATCGGCTCATCGTGGGCCGATCAATTGTGGGGAAACGCCATCGGCAATCGTCTCGAAGGGCGCGCCGGAAACGATAGCATTTGGGGTGCGGGTGGGGACGATACCCTCTTCGGCGGGTCGGGTAACGACGTGATTTATGGCGGCGTCGGTCACGATGACATCGAAGGGGGAAGCGGCAAGTCGACCCTCTACGGTGACGTGGGGAACGACTCGCTGTCGGGCGGCGGGACCGGGTCGTCTCTCTACGGCGGCGATGGAAATGACGTCATAACCGGTAGCGGTTCCGCCGCTGGCGACTTGTTCGGAGGACGTGGAAACGATCTGATAAATGCTGGAGCGGGTGATCGGGCTTTCGGCAATGCAGGCAATGATACGTTCAGTTTTTCTGCCGGTGAAAAGCTGACGATCGACGGAGGCGCCGGTATCGACGTTGTCGTTAACGTGCTCTCGGGTTTTTACTCACTCGCCCTGGCATCGCCCGGGACTTACGAACTGATCACTACTGCTCCTCCGACACCAAATGTAGAGGCTGCGACCCAGCTGAAGAATATCGAGACGTTGCGGATCGTTGGAGTGGCGTCGGCCACAGGCACAGCGGACCTCGAGATCGTCACCAAGGGAAGCGCGACCAAGCTCAACGGGCAGGCCGTGGCAGCGACCAAGGGCGCAGACAATCACATGGGCGGCAGAGGGAACGATGCCCTGTTCGGCGGATTGGGGAACGACACACTGACCGGCGGCGCGGGTGATGATACCCTAGCTGGTGGTGCTGGCGAAAATGTCCTGGACGGCGGGGCAGGGAACGACGTTGCTCAGATCGACTTGCGGTTCGTAGATGTGAACATCAATTCCGACGGCGGCGTGCTTTTTGTCGGGCTACCTGAAGATCCGGCCATCACACAGGTCAAGAATGTCGAATGGATCGCATTTGCCGATCAGGCCGTCACCGTAAAGTCAGTCAACTCTGAACTCGACGTTTCGTCGGATGAGCTTGGCAACGTCATCGTTGGAAATTCAGCAGCACAAGCCATCAGGACGGGCTCTAATCGCGACTTCATCTTCGGGGGAGGCGGCCGAGACAGCCTGTATGGTGGGGCAGGGGATGATGTGCTGACGGGTGGCTCGGCTAGCAGTCTATTGGAAGGTGGCTCCGGTGATGATGTACTTTCTGGAGAGGGGTTGGCCGACACCCTGAACGGAGGCGCCGGAAACGATAAACTTATAGCGCTCAACGGTGGTTTGGTTCGTGGCGGATCCGGAAACGACTTGGTGGCTATCACAAACTTCGGCGGTTCGATCGATGGTGGCGCTGGAAGAGATAGCCTGTCCGCATCCTCCTTCACCGATGTTTTTTTTGAGAGATCGACTGATGGTGATTACAAAATCGAAGTCTACAATATCGAATCAGGGTTTTTTGATAATGCCAACGTTTATGGCGTCGAAGCAATACAATTATTCGATCCAATAACTTTCGAAAATTCTTGGTTTGAGTTATTGGCCGCGGGCAACGAGTTTTCAAAGGTGCGACAGGTCGTGGTCGGGGGCGGTTCTTCGGAGACTCTGAGCGGTGGGCTTGGAGAAGATCTACTCTTCGGTAGCCACGGGAACGATAGCCTCGAAGCTGGAGCGGGCGACGACACGCTCGAAGGCGGTGTCGGCACCGATATGCTCGACGGCGGGCTCGGGTTCGATGCGGCAACCTTCAAGCGTGCGAAGGCCGGGGTTGTCGTCAACTTAGAGGTAGGCACCGCCGTTGATGGGGGTACGACCGACACACTCATTAGCATCGAGGCCGCCTATGGCTCATCTTTAGGCGACATATTGACGGGTTCTCAAACACATAATTTCTTGGTTGGCTGGCACGGCAACGATACGTTGTTTGGAGGTTCGGGCAACGACACGCTCGACGGCGGGCGAGGGAGTGATCTGGTTAGTGGAGGCATCGGAAATGATACTTTCTTCTACGGACTCGCTCCGAACCAAAACAACCTGAGTGGGCACGACACCGTGAATGGCGGAGCTGGTAGCGATGTTCTGGCGGTGGCCTTTGAAGCGGCGATTCGAGGTTTTGATATTTATGTCGGTGGGAAGCTGATTCTGCACGTGGACGACAAGGTAAGTCAAAAATCTATTGCACTCGGTGCGGAAAAATCAGGTTACCTTTCCGTCGCGGGTGTGCGTCAAATCGATTTCTCGGGACTTGAAAAAATAGATTGGAGCGATGCGATTTTCTAGGTGCAGGGACAGGGGGAGAGGCCGGATCGCCCCACGTGATCCGGCTGAAACCGAGCGACTGCTTCAAAGCGGAATGTTATCGTGCTTTTTCCAAGGCCCCGGCACCTTCTTGGTTCGGAGCATGTTGAGCGCGCGGCAGATGCGGCGGCGCGTGCCGTGGGGCAGGATGACTTCGTCGATGTAGCCGCGTTCGGCGGCGACGAAGGGGTTGGCGAAGCGCGCTTTGTATTCCTCGATCCGGGCCGCGATCTTTTCGGGGTCCGAAAGTTCGGCGCGATAGATGATCTCGGCGGCGCCCTTCGCTCCCATCACCGCGATTTCTGCTGACGGCCAGGCGTAGTTCACGTCGCCGCGGATGTGCTTCGAGCTCATGACGTCGTAAGCGCCGCCGTAGGCCTTGCGGGTGATGACGGTCACCTTCGGCACGGTCGCCTCCGTGAAGGCGAACAGCAGCTTGGCGCCGTGCTTGATGAGGCCGCCGTACTCCTGCGCGGTGCCCGGCAGGAAGCCCGGCACATCGACGAACGTGACGATCGGGATTTCGAAGCAGTCGCAGAAGCGCACGAAGCGGGCGGCCTTGCGCGAGGCGTCGCTGTCGAGCACGCCAGCGAGCACCAGCGGCTGGTTCGCGACGATGCCGACCGTGTGCCCTTCCATGCGTGCGAAGCCGGTGACGATGTTCTTCGCGTAGGCTTCCTGGATCTCGAAGAAATCACCCTCGTCGACGACCTTCAGGATCAGTTCCTTGATGTCGTAGGGCTTGTTCGGATTGTCGGGGATGAGCGTGTCGAGGCTCATCTCGACCCGATCCGCTGGATCTTTGGTCGGCAGCACGGGGACGCCAGACTGGTTGTTGGCCGGTAGGAAGTCCATCAGTCGGCGCATCTGCAGGAGCGCTTCGACGCCGTTCTCGTAGGCGCGATCGGCGATCGAGGACTTCGTCGTGTGAACCTTGGCGCCGCCCAGTTCTTCGGCAGTCACGGTTTCATTCGTGACGGTCTTCACGACGTCGGGGCCGGTCACGAACATGTAGCTCGTGTCCTTCACCATGAAGATGAAGTCCGTCATGGCCGGCGAATAGACGTCGCCGCCCGCGCATGGCCCCATGATCACGGAGATCTGTGGGATCACGCCGGAGGCGAGCACGTTGCGGGTGAAGACTTCGCCGTAGCCGCCGAGGGCCGCAACGCCTTCCTGGATGCGGGCGCCGCCGGCGTCGAAGAGACCGATGATCGGCGCGCGGGCGGCGAGCGCCATGTCCTGGATCTTCGTCATCTTCTTGGCGTGGGCTTCCGACAGCGAGCCGCCGAACACCGTGAAATCCTTGGCGAAGACGAAGACGGTGCGGCCGTTGATGGTGCCCCACCCGGTGACGACGCCGTCGCCCGGGATCTTCGATTTCTCCATGCCGAAGTCGGTGCAGCGGTGTTCGACGTACATGTCGAACTCCTCGAAGGAGTTCTCGTCGAGCAGCAGGTCGATGCGCTCGCGGGCGGTCAGCTTGCCGCGCTTGTGCTGGGCCTCGATGCGGGCGAGGCCACCACCGAGACGGGCGTTCTCGCGCCGCTTCTCGAGTTCCTCGATGATTTCCTTCATCTCTGCCTCTCAGCGTTCCAACAGGGCCCCGGCTACTTGCCAAGCCGGCCGGGCGGGCGCAAGCACGACGTTTTGCCGACCGCCCCGGCCGAAGTGGCCGGCGTGACCGAAACCGGGAGGCTGGAACCGGCGCAATGGTCCGCCGTTCTGCCCGCATGGCCGAGATCAAGCGGGATCTGGAGGACGCGGCGCGCGCCGAACGGGATGCCGAGCGCAACATCGGGTCCGATTGGGGGTGGTTCGTCGCCCTCGGCGCGGCCCTGATCGCAGCCGGGCTCCTGGCGGTCCTCTTCCCGGTGCTGACGACGGTTGCGGCCAACGTCGCGATCGGCGGCATCTTGCTGGCCGTCGGCCTGCTGCACATTGCGCAGTCGTTCAGCGTGCAACGGTGGGATGGCTTCGCCTGGACGCTCCTGTCCGGGCTCGTCTACGCCCTCGCCGGGCTGATCCTCGCGTTCTTTCCGCTCGCCGGCATCCTGACGCTGACCGTGCTGGTGGCGGGGCTCCTGATCGCGGCCGGTCTCGTCGAACTCGCCTGGGCGTTTCGAGGGCGGGGTCGCGCGGGCTCGACCTGGAGCGTCATCAACGGTCTCGCCGCCCTGGCGGCTGGTACCATCATCGCGCTCGGACTGCCTGGGACCGCGACGTGGGTCCTCGGGCTGCTGGTCGGCATCAACTTCGCGATGTCGGGTGCGCGCTTTCTCGCGCTCGGGCTCGGGGCCCGCCGGCGTTTGCAGGGCGGCGTCAGGTAGGGCGTTCGAGCAAGGTCAGGAGGCGGGCGGCGGCATCCATCTCCGCCTTCCGGCGCGCCCGGCGCTCCGAGGCCTCGGCATCATCGCCCCACTGCTCGATCTGGAAGTCTTCGTCAACGTGAGCCCGGACCCAGGCGCTCTCCGCGTCGATCCCGCCGTCCTGGACCGCGAGAGCAAGCAAGGCTGAGCCAGTGAGCGTCATCATCACGTGCACCGAGCCGAGCCGAAAGGAGTCGAGGCGGTCGACATGACGGGCGACGCGGTCGAGTGTTTCGGGGAGCTGGGCCACCGGCATCACCCCTTCCGCCAGGAAGAAGCGGGCGCCGAGCGCACGGTGTGCCCAGTCGAGCACGGGGTCCCAAGCGGCGGCCTGCCGCTTCATGAGCTCGGCCGGGAAGTCGGCGCGATAGCAGACGAGGTCGCTGCCCGCGTATTTCACGATCTCGCCCCGGACGGCTTCGGCATGCGCACTGACGCCATCGACGATTGTGTTCACGAGCCGCGTCAGCGGCATGGTGGCCGGATCAATTTTGTCGGCCTGGCTGGCCCACTCATCGGCGAGCGCGGCGGCGAGCGGATGTCCCGGTACGGCAAGGAGCTTCTTGCCGGGCGTTCGCGCCGGCCGGCCATCCAGCAGGACGACGAAGCCCTGGTCGTGTTGGCCGGCTTCGGCGCGCTCATAGAAGCGCCGCGGCAGCGGCCGCTCCATGGCTTCGCGGCCAGGGACCTTGTTGGTGGTGCCGTCGGACCGGTCGGTCACGTCTCCGTCTCCAGCATGACCATCACCCGCTCCAACGCTGCGGGCAGGGCCTCGTATCCGCGCACGATGGTGTGCGCGCCGCTGTGGTGCAATTCGTCGGTCTGGTGGTAGCCCCAGGACACGCCGATGGCGCCGACGCCGGCTGCACGCGCCATCTCCATGTCGTAGGTCGTGTCACCCACCATGATCGTCTTGCTGGCCGCGGCGCCGCTCTCACGCATGGCCCGGCGGATCATTTCGGGGTGCGGCTTCGAGGGGTTGTCGTCGGCCGTCTGAATGGTGATGAAGCGGCCGTGGAGGTCGAAGCGGGTCAGGAGCGCGTCGACGCCCCGCCGCGATTTGCCGGTCGCTATGCCAAGCAGGGTGTCGTCGCGCGCCGAGAGCTCGTTGAGCACGTCGAGCGTGCCAGGGTAGAGCGGCTCCTGGTGGTCGGGCAGGCGGCGGAGATCCCCGAAGGCGGCTTTGTAGGCTTCGCTGACCGCCTCGACTTCGCGCTGATGCGCATCGGGAAGCAGCCGATGGACGGCGATCGGCAGCGAGAGGCCTACGATCGACAAGACGCGTTCGCGGGGCAGCCGCGGGAGGCCGTGCGCATCGAAGGCTCGCCCCATGGCTTCGACAATGATGTGCTGGCTGTCGACGAGTGTGCCGTCGCAGTCGAAGACTATGAGCCGGGGTGCCGTCATCGCTTTTCTTTCGCGCGCCGGACCTCGGCGCGCAGGCGCTGCGTATACCAGACCAAGAGACCGATCAGAACGAACTTCGGTCCGAACATGACGGCGATCTGGAGCCAGTACTCGTCCATAGGCGTCTCCCTTACCTCACCGCGCGGTACGCCGCGGCCCGGTTCGTGGATGAGAGACGTCCTGTCGCGCGCCGGCTGGCTCGGCGCAACCCATCAGTTGTCGCGACGGGTCGGCGTCAGTCGAAGAAGTCCAAAAACTTCTTCATGGTCGACTTTTGGGGGCGTCCGTAGCCGTACTTGCGACGATCGTCGTCATCGTCGTCGTCCCAGTCGCGCCGGCGATCGCCGTAGTAGGGCTGCTGGGCATGCGGAGCCGGCTGCGGCTGATAGCCGGCCGGCGGGGGCGGCACGTAGGCCTGGGGCTCGCCCCCGGCCGGCAGCATGCCGGCCAGTTTCTCGAGCTCGCCACGGTCCAGCCAGACGCCCCGGCACTGGGTGCAGACGTCGATCAGCACGCCCTGCTTGTTCATCTCGCGCATCGTGCCCTTACAAACCGGGCAAGTCAGAACCGACATGGTGGCCCTCGTTCTCCGCAGTTGGGGCGGATATGGGGCGCACCCACGCGCGTTCAAGATCGCCGGTTGGCTTCGCCGGACGGTGGGTCAGCGCAGGAGAGCAGATGGCGCTATTCCGGCGGCGTGCCTCGGCGGGCCGATGAGGTTCGCCGCGTCGACGGAATCTCTGGCATAGGCGGCACCCGGAACTTCTTTCGGTAGTCGCTCGGTCGCATGCCGGTCAGCCGCTGGAACAACCGCCGGAAATGGGGGACGTCCTCGTAGCCGACGTCCACGGCGATGGACTCGATGCTGGCGTCGCTCGTCTCGAGCATCTGTTTTGCCTCTTCGATGCGCATCGCCTGCACGTAGGCGAGCGGTGCGTAGCCCGTGGCTCTTCTGAACCGGCGGTCGAGCGTGCGCTTCGGAAGGTTGGACAGGGCGGTCAGTTCGAACACCACGTCGCGGCGGTGATAGTTGTCCGCGATCCAACTCTGTAGCCTGTCGATGACCCGGTCGTCGTTGCGCACGCCGCAGAGTAAGGAGGCGTAGGCGGATTGTCCCTCCTGGTGCCACTGGTAGAGGAAGATCTTCGCGACACGGATGGCCTCGTCCGGGCCGACATGCCGTGCGATCAGCATCAGGCAGAGGTCCTGCCAGGACGATGCGCCGCCGCAGCAGACGATGCGGTGGCCGGGTCCGGTTGGCACGAGGAGCCGGTCGGCATGCACACGCACGCGCGGAAACGCGGTCCGGAACAGCCGCTCATAGGCCCAGTGGGTGGTGGTATCGAGCTCGTCGAGCAGACCGGCTGCGGCCAGCACGAGGGAACCGCCGCATGCTGCGTAGATGTGCGCGCCGTCGTTGTACTTCGCGCGGATCCACAGCAGGAGCTTCGGATCCAGGCGCGCGAGGGACTCCGCCCCGTCGACGAGGACGTTCGGCACGAAGACGATATCCGTTGATGCATTATCGTCGATGCCGGCGTGCAGCACGATCGTCACGCCGTTGACGAGTTCGATCTGTCCGGCGGCGGCTCCGACCAGACGTGGCTCGAAGAAGGGCGCGCCTTGCGCTCCGCCGTGCAACTGGTTCCACAGACGGCCAGCCGCCCAAAGCGTATCGAACACACCGTAGATGATCGACGCGTCGCACTCGCCGAAGACCGGCACGGCGACCCGCAAGGGATTCCTGTCCACCGATCGCTCCCGTGGCCCAATCCCCGCTGCCGATGGCCAATCTGCCCCTGATCGTTGCAGCGCACCAGAGCTAAGCATCGCACCACTCGCGACCCGCTCCGGCGTCTGTTGCGTAATTGATCAGGAGCCTCCCATGACCCTCAATATGACGAAGCTCGAGCCGCTGCTCGGGACGATGGTGACCGAACTCGGCGCAGCGGTGAACGCCGCGCTCGTGATAGTCGGCGACAAACTCGGTCTTTACCGGGCCCTCCACTCGCAGGGGCCAGCCACGCCCAACGAACTCGCACGACGCACCGATACGAACGAGCGCTACGTCCGCGAATGGCTCTCTGCGCAGGCGGCGTCCGGCTTCATCGGCTACGACCAGAAGGCCGGGACTTTTCATATCTCGCCCGAGCAAGCGGCCGTCTTCGCGGATGAAGAAAGCCCGGTTTACATGGCCGGCGGTTTCACCAGCCTCACGGCCGTCTACGCCGACGAGCCGAAGCTGACCGAAGCGTTCCGCACCGGTCGCGGTATCGGATGGGGCGAGCATTGCAACTGTCTGTTCTGCGGCACCGAGCGGTTCTTCCGGCCGGGGTACAAGGCCCATCTCGTCCCGGAATGGCTGCCGGCGATCGACGGCGTGGTCGAAAAGCTCGAGCGCGGCGCTCGTGTCGTCGACGTCGGCTGCGGGCATGGCGCCTCGACCCTCATCATGGCCGATGCTTTCCCGAAATCGACTTTCCTCGGGATCGATTTCCACGAAGCGTCGATCGCCTGCGCGCGTGACAAGATCGACGGGCGGAGGAACCTTTCGTTCGAAGTTGGCAAGGCGCAGGACTTCGCCG
>Ga0073934_10002757_pt1 | contig 35020 bp, 30 predicted proteins | sample LarsenN4metaG_FD_76834 | JGI IMG/M metagenome (GOLD analysis project Ga0073934, IMG submission 76834) | Hot spring sediment bacterial and archeal communities from British Columbia, Canada, to study Microbial Dark Matter (Phase II) - Larsen... ... | reverse complement strand
TCGGGCTCAACATCCTCACCGGCTACGCCGGGCAGCTCTCGCTCGGCACCGCCGCGTTCATGGCGGTGGGCGCGTTCATGGCCTACAACTTCGAGCTGCGCGTGCCCGGCATGCCGATCCTCGTCTCGTTCGCGCTCGCCGGCCTGTGCGCGGCGGCCGTCGGCATCGTGTTCGGCCTGCCCAGCCTGCGCATCAAGGGCTTTTACCTCGCGGTGGCGACCCTCGCCTGCCAGTTCTTCGTTCTCTGGGCGCTGCAGCGTTTCGGCTGGTTCTCCAACTACAGCGCCTCGGGCGTGATCACAGCCGGAAAAATCGAGATCCTCGGCGTCGAATTCGACACCGCCGCGGAAAAGTACCTGCTCACGCTGGCGATCGTGAGCGTGATGGCGCTGGCGGCCAAGAACCTGATGCGTTCGGAAACCGGCCGCGCGTTCATGGCGGTGCGCGACATGGACGTCGCGGCGAGCGTGATCGGCATCCCGATCATGAAAACGAAGCTCCTCGCCTTCGCGATCAGCTCGTTCTACTGCGGCGTGGCGGGGGCGCTTTACGCCTTCTGCTACCTCGGCACCGTGGAGCCCGAGGCGTTCAACCTCGACCTCTCGTTCCGGGTGCTGTTCATGATCATCATCGGCGGCGTGGGCTCGATCCTGGGCTCGTTTCTCGGCGCCGCCTTCATCACCCTGCTGCCCATTTTCCTGAACCTCTTTTTCGGCGCGGTCTCGCACCTGGTCGGCGTCGAGATCCCGCACGCGTGGCTTTCCAACATCGAACTCATCATCTTCGGCGCGCTGATCGTGTTCTTCCTGGTCGTGGAACCGCACGGCCTGGCGCGCCTGTGGCAGATCGGCAAGGAAAAGCTCCGACTCTGGCCCTTCCCCCACTGACTTTTCCCTGGCGATCGTGGGGTCTTGGTGGCCGGCGGGCAATTGGCTATACTGCCGTCGGACGTTCCTCGAGGAGGGAAACCCCATGAAACGAAACGCGTTTGCACTCGCCATCGCAGCGGTCGCGGCGGCCGGTTTTTCCGGCGCGGCGCTCGCCCAGGCGAAAGAGCAGTTCGTGCCGGCCAATTTCTACTGGGTCGGCCCGTACGCGCCGGGCGGCTCGGGCATCGCCGGCGGCATGCTCGACTACTTCAAGCTGATCAACAACCGCGACGGCGGCATCAACGGCGTGAAGCTGACGTGGGAGAAATGCGAGACGGAGTACAACAACGCGCGCGGCGTCGAGTGCTATGAGCGCTCGAAGAACAAGGGTCCGACCGGCGCGACGCTGATCCATCCGCTCTCGACCGGCATCACGTATTCGCTGATCGAGAAGGGCACGCAGGACAAGATCCCGATCGTCTCGATCGGCTACGGCCGCACCGACGCCGCCGACGGGCGCGTGTTTCCGTACGTCTTCCCGATGATCACCACGTACTGGTCCCAGAACACCGCCAAGGTCAAGTTCATGGGAATGAAGGCGGGCGGGATGGACAAGCTGAAGGGCAAGAAGATCGTGAACCTCTATCACGATTCGGCCTACGGCAAGGAGACCATCCCGGTGCTCGACGCCCAGGCGAAGATGTACGGCTTCCAGGTCACGCACATTCCGGTGCCGCACCCGGGCAATGAGCAGCAGTCGCAGTGGCTGCAGATCCGCCAGATCAATCCCGACTGGGTGATCCTGCGGGGCTGGGGTGTGATGAACCCGACCGCGCTCAAGGCCGCCGCGCGCGCCGGCTATCCGCGCGACAAGATCATCGGCGTGTGGTGGTCTGGCGCCGAGGAGGACGTGATCCCGGCGGGCGACGCCGCCAAGGGCTACATCGCCGCCGGCTTCAACGTGTCCGGCTCCAACTACCCGGTGGTCCAGGAAATCATGAAGCACGTGTACGCCAAGGGCCAGGGCGAGATGGAGGACAAGTCGCGCATCGGCTCGATCTACTACAACCGCGGCGTCGTCTTCGGCATCGTCACGGTCGAGGCGGTGAGGAAGGCCCAGGAGCGCTTCGGCAAGGGCAAGCCGATGACCGGCGAGCAGGTGCGCTGGGGGCTGGAGAACCTCAACATTGACGAGAAGCGCCTGAAGGAGCTGGGCGCGACCGGGTTCATGCAGCCGCTCAAGCTGTCCTGCGCGGATCACGAGGGCGGCGGCGCGGTCAAGTTCCAGCAGTGGGACGGCAAGCAGTGGAAGGTGATCACCGACTGGATCCCGGCCGACCACAAGCTGGTCCGCCCGATGATCGAGGAATCGGCCGCGAAGTACGCGAAAGAGAAAGGCATCACGCCGCGCGACTGCGCAAAGGAGGCCTCCTGAGCGATTCGGCGTAGGCGCGCCGGAGGCGACGGCGGGCCGCGGCCCGCCGTTTTTTTGCGGAGTCCCGCGTCAACCGATCGAGAGTCGCCATGTCCGCAGTGCCCAAACCCCTGTCGCAGGCGCAGCCCATCCTCGAGGTGAACAACATCGAGGTGATCTACGACCACGTGATCCTCGTGCTCAAGGGCGTGAGCCTGCAGGTGAAGGAAGGCCAGATCGTGGCGCTGCTCGGAGCGAACGGCGCCGGCAAGACCACGACGCTGAAAGCCATCTCCAACCTGCTCCAGGCCGAGCGCGGCGAGGTCACCAAGGGGCAGATCCTTTTCCAGGGCAGACGGGTGGACCGCCTCACGCCCAACGAGCTGGTGAAGATGGGCGTGATCCAGGTGATGGAGGGGCGGCATTGCTTTCAGCACCTCACGGTGGAAGAAAACCTTCTCACCGGCGCCTACACCCGCGGCGGAGCCGACCTGCGCGAGGACCTGGAGCGCGTGTACCGGTACTTCCCGCGCCTCAAGGAGCGCAGAAAGTCGCTCGCCGGCTACACCTCGGGCGGGGAGCAGCAGATGACGGCGATCGGGCGCGCGCTGATGGCGCGGCCGAAGATGATCCTGCTCGACGAGCCCTCGATGGGCCTGGCGCCGCAACTCGTCGAGGAGATCTTCGAGATCGTGAAGGAGCTCAACCGCAACGAGGGCGTCAGCATCCTCCTTGCCGAGCAGAACACGAACATGGCGCTCAAGTACGCCGACTACGGCTACATCCTGGAGAACGGCCGGGTGGTGATGGACGGCGAGGCGCGCTCGCTCGCCGAGAACGAGGACGTCAAGGAGTTCTACCTCGGCTTTTCGTCCGGCGGGCGCAGGAGCTTTCGCGACGTCAAGAGCTACCGGCGCCGCAAGCGCTGGCTCTGACCGGCCAAAGAGCGGGGTCGGAGCAACCTTTCCCGCCGGCGAACGTGCACGGCGCGCCGCAGGCGCGCGACAATCGCGGTCCGTCCCTGTCTTGGGGAGTGGCGATGACTGAGTACTTCGACGAGCTGGAGACGCGCGCCCCGGCCGAGCGCGAGGCGGCGCTGATGGCGGGGCTGCCCGATCTCATCGCGCACGCGAAGCGGAACGCGCCCGGCTGGGCGCGAATTCTCGCCGACGTCGAGCCGGCGGCCATCCATTCGCGCGCGGCGCTCGCGAAGCTGCCGGTGACGCGCAAGTCCGATCTCGCCGAACTGCAGGCGCGCGAGCGCCCGTTCGGCGGGCTCAACGCGACGCCGCTGGCCAAACTGGCGAAGGTGTTCGCCTCGCCCGGGCCGATTTACGAACCCGAGGGGCACGGGCGCGACTGGTGGCGAACCGGGCGTGCGCTATGGGCGGCGGGCTTTCGCCCGGGGGACCTTGCGGTGAACACGTTCGCCTACCACTTCACGCCGGCGGGCGCCATGGTGGAGGCGGGCGCGGCGGCGATCGGGTGCACGATCGTGCCGACCGGCGTCGGCCAGACCGAGCTGCAGGTGACGACGATCCGGGATCTGCGCGCAAGCGGTTTCATCGGCACGCCGTCGTTCCTCAAGCTGATCGTCGAGAAGGCCGACGAGCTGAAGGCGGACATCGCCTGCCTGAGGAAGGCGCTCGTCGGAGCGGAGTACCTCCCGCCCGCGCTGCGCGAGGCGATGCGCGCGCGCGGCATCCGGGTGCAGCAGCTCTACGCCACGGCGGACCTGGGGCTTCTCGCTTACGAGAGCGCGCTCGCCGACGGAACGCCCACCGAGGGCATGATCCTCGACGAAGGCCTCATCCTCGAAATCGTGCGTCCCGGCACCGGCGATCCGGTTCCCGAGGGGGAGGTGGGCGAAGTCGTGGTGACGAGCTTCAACCGCGACTATCCGCTCATCCGCTTCGGCACCGGCGATCTTTCGGCGATCCTTCCCGGCACGAGCCCGTGCGGGCGCACCAACACGCGCATCCGCGGCTGGATGGGACGCGCCGACCAGACCACCAAGGTGCGCGGCATGTTCGTGACGCCCAAACAGGTGGCCGAGATCGTGCGCCGGTTTCCGGAGATCGCGCGCGCCCGGCTCGTGGTCGAGGGCGAGACCGGCGCCGACCGCATGACGCTTCGCTGCGAGGTCGCGGCGCCCGCGGAGGGCCTTGCCGATCGGATCGTGACCGCCATTCGCGACGTGACCAAGCTGCGTGGCGAGGTCGCGATCGTCGCGCCTGGAACGCTGCCGAACGACGGCAAGGTGATCGAGGACCTGCGCAAGTATTCCTAGCCGGTCTTGCGCGCGGCCGAGACCGGCAACCGGTCGAGCCGCTCGATCTCCGGGTTCCTGACGAACGAGGGGTCGGCGAGGAACGCGGCGAGCCAGCCGATCGAGTCGGCGCCCCAGAAAAGCTCGCCGTCGGCTTCGAAGGTCGGCACGCCGAAGACGCCGTGCGCGGCGGCCTGCGCGGTGTTGCGGCGCAAGGTGTCCTTCACTTCCGGGGCCGCGAGCATCGCTTCGTCCACATCCAGCTCCTTCGCGACAGCCGCCAGGCGCGCCGCATCGGCCGGATCCTCTCCGGTCGTCCAGAGCGACTCGAAGATCCGGCGGATCGCCTGCGGCGTCGCGCCCGCCGCGATGGCGAGGCGAAGCCAGGGCAGCGGATTGAACGGGTGCCCGGCCGGATAGCGGAACGGCACACCCAGCGCCTTCGCGGTCCAGTGCGTCGCGCGGTAGGTGTAGCGGCGCTTCGGCGCGAGCTCCGCCGGCCCTTTCATGCCCCAATGGTCGAGCAGCCCGGCAAAAAGCACCGGGCGATAGTCCAGCGTGACGTCCGCCGGCAGCTCCCCGAGCCGGCAATGCGCGAGGTACGAGTACGGCGAGACGAAGTCGAACCAGAGGATGACCGGGCGCACGGGTTGCTATGCTAGCGCGCGGGGAGGACCGATGCCGCCGAAATTCGCCACGCTCAAGTACGCCGTCACCGGCCGCATCGCCCGCATCACCCTCAACCGCCCGGCGCGCCTGAACGCGATTGACGAGCGCATGCCGCGCGAGATCCGGCAGGCGGTCGAGAGGGCCAACGCCGACGAGCGCGTGCACGTCATCGTCCTCTCGGGCGCGGGCCGCGCCTTCTGCGCCGGCTACGATCTCAAGCGCTTCGCCGAGGGCGACCCCGAGAACCGCTGGACGCAGCCGATGCCGTGGGATCCGATGCGGGACTACCGCTTCATGAAGGCGAACACCGACGATTTTCTCTCGCTCTGGCGCAGCGCCAAGCCCGTGATCTGCAAGGTGCACGGCTACGCCGTGGCGGGAGGTTCGGACATCGCGCTTTGCGCCGACATCGTCATCATGGCCGAGGACGCGAGGATCGGCTACATGCCGGCACGCGTCTGGGGTTGTCCCACCACCGCGATGTGGGTCTACCGGCTGGGCGCGGAAAAGGCGAAAAGAATGCTTCTCACCGGCGACACGATTGACGGGCGAACCGCCAAGGCCTGGGGGCTCGTCCACGACGCGGTGCCGGCCGAGGAGCTGGACGCCGCGGTCGAGGCGCTCGCGCGGCGAATGGCGGGGGTGCCGAAAAACCAGCTCATGATGCAGAAGCTGATGATCAACCAGGCCTACGAGAACATGGGGCTTGCGGGCACGCAAATGATCGCGACGCTCTTTGACGGCATCGCACGCCATTCGCCCGAGGGGTTGTGGTTCAAGGGCTACGCGGAAAGACACGGATTCCGTGCCGCGGTCGAATGGCGCGACAGCGGCAGACCGATTCCGGAAGGGCGCGAGCTGCGCCCGAAGCGCACGAAACGGAAGAAGGGGAGACGATGATGGCGAACTACGCAGGCATCATGACGGGGACGCTTTCGGCGCGCACGCGCGACATCCTCGTGCGCTACCGCAGGATCGCGATGGTGGGGGTGTCGGCCAACCCCACGCGCGCGAGCTACCGCGCGCTCGTTCACATGAAGAGCAAGGGCTACACGGTTTATCCGGTAAATCCCGGTACGGAGGAAATCCTCGGGCTGCGCTGCTATCGCTCGCTCGCCGAGATCGGCGAGCCGGTGGACATCGTGGACATCTTCCGGCGCGGCGAGACGGTACCGCCCCTGGTGGCCGAGGCGAAAGCGATCGGCGCCAAGGTGTTCTGGATGCAGATCGGTGTCATCAACGAGGAGGCGGCGCGCGGCGCTGCCGCCGCCGGGATGGAAGTGGTGATGGACCGCTGCGTCAAGATCGAGCACTGCCGCTTCTTCGGCAAGAAGGACTACGGGCTGGACGTGGTGGGCCTTTCCACCGGCGTCATCACCGCCCGGCGCTTCGACACCGTGTTCCGGTAAGGAAAAACCATGGCCGACAAATTCGACTTCGGGTTCGACACGCGGATGCTGCACGCCGGGCAGACGCCCGATCCGACGACCGGCGCGCGCGCGATGCCGATCTACCAGACCACCTCGTTCGTGTTCGAGGACACCGAGCACGCGGCGCACCTTTTCGCGCTCAACAAGTTTGGCAACATCTACAGCCGCATCTCCAACCCGACGGTCGCCGCGTTCGAGGAGCGGGTCGCCTCGCTCGAAGGCGGCGTCGGGGCGCTCGCCGCGGCTTCCGGCCAAGCCGCGCAACTGGTCGCGGTCGCGACGCTGCTCAAGGCGGGCGACGAGATCGTGTCCTCCAGCACCCTCTACGGCGGCACCTACAACCAGTTCGCGCTCACCTTCCGGCGCTTCGGCATCGGCGTGACGTTCGTGGACGCCTCCGACCCGGAGAACTTCGCTCGCGCGATCACGCCGCGCACGAAGCTCCTCTACGGCGAGACGATCGGAAACCCGAAGGCGGACGTGTTCCCGATCCGCGAGGTCGCCGACATCGCGCGCGCGCACAGGATCCCGCTCATGGTGGACAACACCTTCGCCTCGCCGTACCTGTGCCGGCCGTTCGAGCACGGCGCCGACATCGTCGTTCACTCGGCGACCAAGTTCATCGGCGGGCACGGCACCTCGATCGGCGGGGTGATCGTGGACGGCGGCACTTTTCCCTGGGACAACGGCACGTTCCCGGAGATGGTCGAGCCCTCGCCGGGCTACCACGGCATGCGCTACTGGGAGACGTTCGGCAACTTCACCTTCATCATGAAGGCGCGCGTGGAGATGATGCGGGATCTCGGCGCCTGCATGAGCCCTTTCAACGCGTTCCTGTTCCTCCAGGGGCTGGAGACGCTGTCCTTCCGCATGGAAAAGCACGTCGCCAACGCGCGCGCGGTCGCCGAGTGGCTGGAAAAGGATCCGCGCGTAAGCTGGGTGAGCTATCCGGGCCTTCCGTCGAGCCCGTACCACGAGCGCGCGAAGAGGTATCTCCCCAAGGGCGCGGGCGCGATCTTCGCCTTCGGCGTCAAGGGCGGCCGCGAAGCGGGGCGGCGCTTCATCGAGGCGGTGAAGCTGCATTCGCACCTCGCCAACGTCGGCGACGCGAAAAGCCTCGTTATCCACCCCGCGAGCACCACGCACCAGCAGCTCGCGGACGAGGAGCAGGCGAAGGCCGGCATCAGCCCGGACATGATCCGCATCTCGGTGGGGCTGGAGAACCTGGAGGACATCCTCTGGGACCTCGACCAGGCGCTCGCCGCTTCACAACGGAGGGATTGAGCATGGCGGTACGGATAGAAAAGAAGGGCAGGGTCTGGACGGTGATCCATTCGCGCCCGGAGGCGAGGAACGCGATGGATCCGGAGAGCGCGGATGCGCTCACCGCGGCGTTCCGGGCGTTCGACGCCGATCCGGAAGCGGCGGTGGCGGTGCTCTGGGGCGAGGGCGGCGCCTTCTGCGCCGGCTGGGACCTGAAGTACTGCGCCTCGCTGATCAAGGATCCCGCCGAGCTGCACGCGATTGACTATCCGCTCGACGATCGCAAGCCGATTCCGCGCGGACCGCTCGGGCCGACGCGGCTGGAACTCGACAAACCGGTGATCGCGGCGGTGGCGGGCCCCGCGGTGGCGGGCGGCTTCGAGCTCGCGCTGTGGTGCGACGTGCGGGTGATGGAGCAATCGGCCTATTTCGGCGTCTATTGCCGGCGCTGGGGCGTGCCGCTCGTGGACGGCGGCACGGTGCGGCTTCCGCGCATCGTCGGCGTAGGGCGGGCGCTGGAGATCATCCTCACCGGCCGCAAGGTGCCGGCCGATGAAGCGCTTCGCATCGGTGCCTGCGAACACGTCGTGCCCGACGGCACCTCGCGCGAGTTCGCCGAAGCGATGGCGCACGAGATCGCGCGCTTTCCGCAGGTGTGCGTGCGCGCCGACCGGCGCTCGGTGTACATGCAGCAGGGACTCACGGTCCGCGAGGCGATGCGCAAGGAGTGGTACAACGGCTTTCCCGCCTTCGTCGCCGAGGGCGCGGCGGGCGCGGCGCGCTTCGCGTCCGGCAAGGGCCGGCACGGCGATTTCGCCGACATCTGAGCGCCTAGAGCCGCACCAGCACGCGGTAGCGCAGCGTCGCCGAGCCCTCGGGCGGCACCTCGATTTTCCATTCCGCGGTGCCGGCCGCGGCCTTGCGGTGGCGGTGGTTTTCCTCCAGCATCGTCCAGTCGCCCGGCACCGGTTCGCGCACGATCACGGTGACCACCTCCTTTTTTGCGTTCCTGAGCTCGATCTCGTAGGCGCTCTCGAAGGCGTAGCTGCGCGGCGCTTGCGGCTCGCGGCGCCGGAAGTCGGTCTGTTTCTTCTCGGCGGTGACGTCGAACGCCTCGCCCAGTTTCAGGCGCACCGTGCCGTTCTTCGGCGTGTGGTCAATCGCATCCTCGCCGACGAACTGCGTGCCGCCGGCCGAGTCCTTTTTGTACACCCGCACCACGCCCTTCGGCATCGGCAGCCCGAGGCGCGCCGACTCGCGGTTTTCGAACTGCACGAAGACGCCCACCTTCATCTTCTGCCCGATCTGGCCGGCGCTCGCCCGGTAATAGTGGTCGGCGCCCTGCAGCACCAGCTCCTTCGTCACCGGCACGCCGTTTGCCGAGAGGAGCGCCACCTGCTTTGCCTGGTTGTCGGCGATCGTAGTCGGGCGCGCAAGCGTATAGAGGTGGTACTCGAAGAGCGGTTCCTGCTGCAGATCGCGCGGGACCGATGCCGGCTTTGCTGCCGCAACCTCGCGCGTGGCTGCGGGCCGCATGGCTTCCCGCACCCGGTGCACGTCGCCGGCGACAAGCTGCAACCGCGCGTTGGGGTAGGCGGTGCCGCTGCGGTTGACGAGCGTCACCCAGCCGTTCAGGTCGAGCGCCTTGTCCGCGGCGTCGAGCTCGGCCACGTAGTCGGCCTTCCACGAGAGGCCGCCGGTGAGGTAGGAAAGCTCCACCGTCTGCGGCCCAGCGCGCGAGCTGTGCAGCTCGGTGACCAGCGTCGGCCGCTCGCGCAGGTTCGGCGGCACGCCGTCGAAGACGATGCGGCCGGGAATCCCGGTTTCGATGCGGTCTCCGACCCGCAACACGACGCCGCCGGTTGCGGCGAGCACCACGGCGGACTCGTAGGTTTCGGCGCCGGTCTGCGGATGCACCCGAGCGATGCGCACGTTGCGGCCGACGTACTTTTCCAGCAACTTCGCCGGGGTGAGCAGGTCGAAGTCGAAGTTCTGCTCGATGAGGGCGAGCGCGCCGGGATGCGAGAGGCTCTTCAACAGCGCCGTCTCTGGCCGCATCGCGCCGCTCACCTCCTTCAGCGCGAGGCGGTTCGGGCCGGAATCGAGCGCGACGCGGCGCGTTTCGCGGATGAGCGCGAGGTTCTCGTTGTAGATCGTGACCGCGACCGACTGCTGATCGGCGAGCGTGCTCGCGATTTCCTTCGCCGTGGCGTGGACGGCTACGGCGGCGAGCGCCGCGGCGAGCGCCGGCGCGAATGCTTTCATCTGCATGGGTCTGCTCCTTCGAAATCGGGGATCACGCCGGCATTGAACGGTGCCGGGCGGCGAACGGGTTAACCGACCCGGAATCGGGCGGTGCGCCGCCGACGATGCCGCCGGCCGTCCACCTTAAAATTCCTTGCCATGCTCAGCGTGCCTCGCCTGCGAGCGCGCCGCTCGCTCGCCTCGATCGCGGTGCTCACGAGCGGCGGCGATGCGCCGGGCATGAACGCGGCGATCCGCGCCGTGGTGCGCTACGCGATCGCGCACGGCATCGAGGTGCACGGCGTGCTGCGGGGCTACAGCGGCCTCATCGAGGACAGCATGGAGCCGCTCGGCGCGGCCTCCGTCGCCAACATCATCCAGCACGGCGGCACGATCCTGAAGACCGCGCGCTCGCGCGAGTTCCTGCGCCGCGCGGCGCGGCGGGCGGCGGCGCGGAACCTGCGCGCCCGGGGCATCGAGGCGCTGGTGGTGATCGGCGGGGAGGGCTCGTTCGCCGGTGCGCTGCGGCTGCACGCGGAGACCGGGATCGCGGTGGCGGGCGTTCCGGCCACCATTGACAACGACATCGCCGGCACCGAGGAGACGATCGGCTTCGACACCGCCGTCAACACCGCCGTCGAGGCGATAGACCGCATCCGCGACACCGCGAGCGCGCACGAGCGGATCTTTCTCGTCGAGGTGATGGGACGCACCTCCGGGTTCATCGCCGCGCACGTCGGCATCGCCGGGGGCGCGGAGACGATCCTGGTGCCCGAGCGCGCGCAGTCGCTTGCCAGGGTCTGCGCCGCGATCGAGCGCGGCGCGCGCCGCGGCAAGACGAGCAGCATCATCGTGGTCGCCGAAGCCGGACGGCCCGGGCGCTCGGCGCAGCTTGCGCGCGACCTCGCGCGCCGCGGCTATCCGGCGCGCGTGTGCATCCTCGGGCACACGCAGCGCGGCGGCGTGCCGAGCGCCCGCGACCGGCTGCTTGGCTCGGTGCTCGGCGCCTCGGCGGTCGAAGCGCTGCGCGCGGGCCGAACGAGTGTGATGGCGGGGGTGCAGCGCGGCCGCGTCGCGCTGGTTCCGCTTGCTCGCGCGATTGGCCGGCGCCGGGCGTTCCCGCCCGGTCCGCTGGAGCTCGCCGCGACCCTCGCGATCTGAGCCGGGGCGGCGGCGGAGTTCGTACGCCGGCGAGGACGGTGGCGCCGGCGCAGGCCGCCGCCGCCCGTCGTCCGGGTTCATGGACCGCCCGCGGCTTCCAGTGCTCAGCCGCAGATCGGCGCGAGGGCCGCGCCGATGCGCTCGGCCTGGGCCGGCGTGATCATCGCGCCGAGGATTTCGCGGAAGCGCGGTTCCTGCACCCCCGAGCCGATGTATTGCCAGCGATAGGCGGACAGAAACGCCTCGCGCACTGCGGCGCCGCCGGCCGCGCTCGCCGTCGCGCCGCAATGGGCGAGAAAGTATGCGGCGTCGGCCTCGGCCTGTATCCGCAGGATTCCGTCCACTGCGGCAACGAGTTCGATCAGGTCGGAGACGCCCTGATCGCGTTCGGCGGCGCCGAGCCTCGCGTTCTCGCGCATCCACTCGAGCTCGTCCAGAATCGCGTGCTGCGACTCCTCGCGGGCGTGATAAAGGAACACGTCCTTCCACAGCGGGCACAGCTCGCCCGCGCCCTCGATGCTGCTGCGGTAGTGGGCGAGAACGAAAAGCTCGATGTGACAGATCAGCGCGAGAACGGCCCAGGTGGATTTTCCGAGCACCGCACGGGCGACGTCGTTCGGCTGCGGCAGGAACGCGTAGCCCGCCGGCATCGCTTCAGCCATCATGCGCTCGATGCGACGGAACAGCTCCTGGTGCTTGAGCTCCTCGTCGGTGAAGCGGACCAGCGCCTCGAAGGCGGTCTGGTCGCCGAGCCAGTGCTCGCGGCTGATTTCCATCACCTTTGGCGCAATGAAGCGCTCGACCAGGCCGAACATGTTGGCGTAGGTGCGTCCCTGCACCTGGCTGAAGAACCGGCGCTCCTCGTGGTCGAGAGCCGGAAGGCGCTCGGGCCGGCAGAGTCCGTCCGGCAGGAAGTTGCGCGAGACGTCCAATGTCCGGTTGCGGATGACGTCGCGGTCAATGTCCCAGCGCACGCGCCGGGAAACCTCGATGCACCTGGAGTAGCGGTGGGTGTCAATCGTTTGTGGTGCGATCTGCATGTGCGGATCCTCCTGGGTCGTCATGGATGGAACGGGGGTCTACAGCGAGGGCAAGCGCCGCATCGGGCTCGCGTAGAGCCCGGCCCACGCCTCGAGGGCTCGCTGAGCGATGCGATGAAGCCGGAATGCGGCGGTCTTTTGCGCCCGGTGCAGCAGCCGCGGTTGCGACGTACCCGGGCGGATGAGGTCAATTCGCCGCGCAAACGCCTGCTCGTGCGGCGAGGTGAGCGCGACGGCGCTGGCGCTCGTCGCATGCACCAGCGTGCGGCCGTTCCGCGCGATCCGGAACCACTCGCCCGCCCTGAGCAGGATATCCTCCGGGTCGCGTTCCTGCGTCACCCAGAGGCAGCCGTCCCAGACGTGGATGAGCATGCCGCGGCCGTCGTCAATGCGGAGCATGCTTCCCCGCCGCAGCTGGAGATTGCCGTGGATCAGATATTCGTCGTTCGTCGTCATGGTGGATGCTCCTTTCGGGATCGCGCCGGCAAGGTCCGGCGCACGGCGTGCATCCTGCGCGCGCCCGGTAACCGGAAAATGAACGGCTTGAAACACTTGGTATCCGGGACGTAACAGGTAGGCCCCTATAATCGGCGGCACGGGAGGGCGACGATGGACGCGGCGCGGGTGCTCATCGTGGACGACGATCGCTCGGTGCGCGACATGCTCGCCGAGTACCTGCGCGCGCACGGCTACGCGGTGGCGCAGGCCGCGGACGGCGCGGCCATGCGCGCCGAGCTCGAGCGCGATCCGCCGGACCTCGTGCTGCTCGACATCCGGCTCCCCGGAGAGGACGGCCTCACGCTCGCGCGCTACCTGCGCGAGCGCTACGACGTCGGCATCATCATGGTCACCGCGGCCGGCGAGGTGATTGACCGCGTCATCGGCCTGGAGATCGGCGCCGACGACTACGTGGCCAAGCCGTTCGATCCGCGCGAGCTGCTCGCCCGGCTCAAGAGCGTGCTGCGCCGGCTGCAGGCGCAGGCGCCGGCCGGGGCGCAGCCGGCGCCGGCGTCGCGTCGTGTCGCCGTGGGACGCTGTTCGCTCGACCTCGCCGCGCACCGCCTGTTCGACGCGAGCGGCGCGGAGGTGCACATCACGAGCATGGAATACGAGCTGCTGCGGGTCTTCGTCGAGAATCCGAACCGGGTGCTGTCGCGCGACCGGCTTCTCACGCTCACGCGCAACCGCGCATGGGAGCCGTTCGATCGCTCGATTGACATCCGCATCGCGCGGTTGCGGCGCAAGATCGAGGCCGAGCCCGCGAACCCGGTCGCAATCCGGACCGTGCGCGGCGCCGGATACATGTTCGTGCCGCCGCCCGCCGGCTAGCGGCCCAGGTCGAGGCGCGTCGCGTCGTCGCGCGTCAAGCCGATATCCCGCAGGAGGTGGTCGCTGAGGGAGGCGAGACCCGAGGGCGGGTGCGCGCGTGGAGCGAAGAGCGCGGCGAGCGCCTCGAGCACGCGGCGCCACATGGAATGCCTGCCGTACGACATGACCGTGTCCTTTCGCGATCGTGGGTTCGCGGTCATGCTGGCAGGTGCGTGTAACCGGGTGCCGCCGATTGCGCGTCGCAGCGTAACCGGCATGTCGCGAATGTATCCGCCGGGTAACAGTTCGTGCCGCGCCGGCGTCCGCCGGTACACTCGGGCGCCGGCGACCCTCTCACTCATGGCGACCACATGAACGAACGCGCGGACGAAGCGCTGCGGCTCTCTGCACTCGCGGTGTCGGGCGCCGAAGGCGAAACGCTCTTTCATGATCTCGCCCGCGACTTGTCGGCGATCCTCGGCGTCGAAGTCGCGTTCATCGCGACGTTCGCCGACCGCGAACGCACGCGCATGCGCACGCTCGCGGTCGCGGTGGACGGCGAGATCCGGCCCGGCTTCGACTACCCCCTCGCCGGAACCCCGTGCGCCGATGTCGTGGGGCGCGCATTCCGGTTCCACGGCGCGGGCGTGCAGGGCAAGTTTCCGCGCGACGACCTGTTCGTGGCGCTCGGTGTCGAGGGCTACGCCGCCTATCCCCTGAACGGCGCCGCCGGACAGCCGCTCGGCATCATCGGCGTGATGAGCCGGCGGCCGCTCGCCGACGCCGCCCTCGCCGAATCGGTGCTGCGCATCTTTGCCGGGCGCGCTGCGGCCGAGATCGGCCGGGGACGGGCGGAGCAGGCGCGCCGCGTATCCGAGGCGAGCTACCGCGCCATCTTCGAGGCGACCGAGGACGCGATCTTCGTGCACGACTGGGACACCGGAGCGATCCTCGACGTCAATCCGAAGGCGTGCGAGGCCTACGGTTACAGTCCCGAAGAGTTCCGCCGGCTCACGCCCGTGGACCTCGGCTCCGGGGTGCCGCCGTACACGCAGGAAGAGGCGGCGCGGCGGCTCGGCGAGGCGAGGGCGGGGGGGCCGGTGCGCTTCGAATGGCAGCGCCGCAACAAGGACGGTAGCCTGCACTGGGACGAGGTCACGCTGAAGAAGGTCGAGATCGGCGGCCGCCCCTACCTGCTCGCCATCACGCGCGAGATCACCGAGCGCCGGCTCGCCGAGGAACGGCTGCGGGCGAGCGAGGAGCAGTACCGTGCGATCTTCAACGCCAGCGCCGACGCGCTCGTGCTGTGGAACTCGAGCCTGCAGCGCGTGGAGGTCAATCCCGCCTACGAGCGCCTGCTGGGCTATTCGCGCGCCGAGGTGCTTGGCGACGCCTACGAGTCGGCGCATTCGCGCGAGTACGCCGAGCGGCGCCGCGCGCTCGTGCGCCGCACGCTCGCCGGCGAGCGCTGTCACGCCGAGCTCGAGGCCGAGCGCAAGAACGGCGAGCGGTTCCAGATCGAGGTGCGGACGATCCCGGTCACGTACCGCGGCGAGCCGCACGTGCTCGCGATCCTGCGCGACATCAGCGAGCGCAAGCGTGCCGAGGAGCGGCTGCGGGCGAGCGAGGAGCAGTACCGGGCCATGTTCGATGCGGCGGCGGACGCGCTGGTCCTGCGCGACGCCGACTTCCGGATCGTGGACGTGAACCCCGCCTATCTCGCGATGAGCGGCTACCGGCGCGACGAGGTGATCGGCGTGGACCGGCTCACGCTCAACCCGGACGAGCTGCGCGACTACGTGCTCGAAATGCACCGGCGCGCGCTCGCCGGCGAGCCGATCCAGTTCGAGGCGACTGCGTACTCGCGCAACGGGCGCTGCGGCGAGCTGGAGGTGCGGGGCGTGCCGATCCTGCATCAGGGCAAGCCGCACGTCCTCTACATCGGTCGCGACATCACCGCGCGCAAGCGCGCCGAGGCCGAGCGCGCCGCGCTCGAGGCGCAGCTGCGCCAGGCGCAGAAGATGGAGGCGATCGGCCACCTCGCGGGCGGCATCGCGCACGACTTCAACAACCTGCTCACCAGCATCATGGGCTACATCGTGCTCGCCTCCGAGCGCCCGGCCGCGGCCGGCGATGCGAAGCTCGCCCGCTACCTCGATCAGTCGCAGCAGTCGTGCCGGCGCGCGCGCGACCTGATCCAGCAGCTGCTCACGTTCAGCCGCGGCCGGCGCGGCGAGCCACGGCCGGTGGACCTCGCCGCGCACGTGCGTGCCGCCGAGGCATTGCTGCGCTCGGCGCTGCCGGCGACGCTGGAGCTCGACGTCGCGTTCGCGCCCGGCACGCCGCCGGTGCTGATTGATCCGGTGCACGCCGACCAGATCCTGCTGAACCTGTGCATCAACGCCCGCGACGCGACCGGCGGGCGCGGCAGCGTGAGGGTTTCGGTCGGTCGCGCGCGCCATGCCGGGGCGCTGTGCACCGCATGCCGCAAGCCCTTCGCGGGCGAGTTCGTCGAGCTGTGCGTGCGCGACGACGGCGCCGGCATCGCGCCGGGGACGCTCGACCGCATGTTCGAGCCGTTTTTCACCACCAAGGCGGCGGGCGAGGGCAGCGGCATGGGACTTGCGACCGTGCACGGCATCGTGCACGAGCACGGCGGACATATTCTGGTGGAGACCGCGCCAGGGCGAGGCGCGACGTTCCGCATCCTGCTGCCCGCAAGCGGAGGGCCGGTCGCGCAGGCGGCGGAAGCACCGGCCGCGCCGGCGAGCCGCGGTGCGCTCGCCGGGCGCGTGCTGCTGGTGGACGACGAGGCTTCGGTGAGCGGCTTCCTGCGCGAGCTGCTGGAAAGCTGGGGGCTGGAGGTCGTGGCGTGCAGCGACGGGCTCGAAGCGCGGGAAGCCTTCGCGAGCGAACCGGCGGCGTTCGCTCTCGTTCTCACCGATCAGACCATGCCGCGCCTGACCGGCACGCAGCTTGCGCGCGAGCTGACCCGCCTGCGGCCGGACGTTCCGGTGATCCTGTGCTCCGGCTACGCCGATACGCTGGGTCGCGCGGAGGCCGAGGCGGCGGGAATCCGTGCCTTCGTACACAAGCCGATTGATCCGGCGGAACTGCGCGCGATCCTGGAGGGTCACCTGCCGCGCGCGCCGGCCGCATAGCGCGAGGAAAGCGCCGGCCCGCGGCGCGCGCGGGAACGAGCCGGGCGCGAGGCGCGCGGCTCCCTTTCAGTCTCCGGAGAGCCGCAATGCGTCCGGCGAGACGCTCGCCGCGTCTCGGCGCGCCGGCAGCTCGGCCATCACGCGCGCGCGCTCCTCGTCGCTCATCTCGCTCCAACGCGCGATCTCGTCGAGCGTGCGGCCGCAGCCGGTGCAGACGCCCCGAGCGGCGTCGAGCACGCAGACCTTGACGCAGGGGGAGGCGATCATCCCGCTTTCTTCGCCGCGATCGCGCGGCCGGCGCGGCTCACGGGTTCGCGGCCGATCGCTCGGCAGATCCACTGGCCGATCTCGACGAGCTTCGCGAGGTCCACGCCCGTCTCGATGCCGAGGCCGTCGAGCATGTACACCACGTCCTCGGTGGCCACGTTGCCGGTGGCGCCTTTCGCGTACGGACAGCCGCCGAGCCCGGCGACCGAGGCGTCGAAGGTCGCCACGCCCAGCTCCATCGAGGCGTAGATGTTGACGAGCGCCTGGCCGTAGGTGTCGTGGTAGTGGCCGGCGAGCCGCTCCACCGGGACGCGCTTCGCGCACGCCTCGATCATGCGCTGAATGCGGCCGGGCGTGCCGACGCCGATCGTGTCCCCTAGCGAGATCTCGTAGCAGCCCATATCGTGGAGCGCGCCGGCGACCTCGGCCACTTTTTCCGGGCGCACCTCGCCCTCGTAGGGACAGCCGGCGACGCAGGAGATGTAGCCGCGCACCCGGATGCCGTGGCGCGCAGCCGCATCCAATACCGGCCGGAAGCGCGCGAGCGACTCGGCGATCGAGCAGTTGATGTTCCGTTGCGAGAATGCCTCGCTCGCCGCGGCGAACACCGCGACCTCGGTCGCGCCGGCCGCGCGCGCGGCCTCGAACCCCTTCAGGTTCGGCGTGAGCACCGGATACGAGACGCCGGGCTTCCTGCGGATTCTTTCCATCACCTCGGTGTGGTCGGCCATCTGCGGCACCCACTTGGGCGAGACGAACGCCGTCGCCTCGACCGCCGGCAGCCCTGCCTCGGCCAGGCGCTCGATCAGCTCTACCTTGATCGCTGTCGGAACCTCGCCCTTCTCGTTCTGCAGCCCGTCTCGCGGACCGACCTCCACGAGGCGAACCTTGGCTGGCAGTTTCATCGCACGCTCCTTGAAAGCTGTATCAGGCGCGAGTCCGATCCCGGTTTTTTCACGCGGGGTCGAGGCGCAGGAGTTCCGCGCCCTCGGCGACCTGCTCGCCGGCCCGGTAGTGGATCGCGGCGACGCGCCCGCCGTGCGGCGCCGAGATGGTGTGCTCCATCTTCATCGCTTCCAGAATGAGGAGCGGCGCGCCTTTGTCCACGACCGCGCCCGGCTCGACCAGCACCTGGATCACCTTGCCGGGCATCGGCGCGGCGAGCGTGCCGCCCGCGGTGTCCTTTTCTTCGGCCGCTTCCGCCCCCTTCAGAGCGAGCACGCGATGCCGGCCCTCGCGGAAGATGTGCCATTCAGTCCCGTCGCGGAAGACCCCGGCGCGGAAGCTGACTCCGCCCAGCGTGACGCGAAGCCGTTCTCCTTCGCGCGCGCCCGCGAGTGCATGTTCGCGCCCGCCCACGGTGAGGCGCAGCCCCCCGCTTTCGAAGTGGATCGTGACCCGATGCTCGCGCTCACCTTCGGCAAAAACGAACTCGTGGCGCGCGCCGAGGTTGAGTCTCCAGCCGTCCACCTCGTGCCACGGGGAATAGGGGTCGCCCGAGGCGCGCGCTCGTTCGCGCGCGGCGTCTTCCTCGGCGAGCAGCTCGGCGAGTGCCGCCGCGGCGAGGTCCTCGTCGGCCGCGCCCTGCTCCGGCGGAAAAAGCTCCGGCCGCAGCCGGTCTATGAGGCCGGTGTCCAGATCGGCGGCGGCGAAGGCACGGCTTTCGCATACCCGGCCAAGGAACTCGACGTTCGAGGCGACGCCGACGATCTCGAAATCGGCCAGTGCCGCGCGCAGCCGCGCGAGCGCCGCCTCGCGGGTTTCGCCCCAGGCGACGAGCTTCGCGATCATCGGGTCATAGTGCGGCGAGATCTCGTCGCCCCCGCGCACGCCCGAATCCACCCTGAGCGGCCCGCCGGAGGCGGTGAATTCGGCGGCCGCGGGCGTGCGCAGGCGCTTGAGCAGCCCGGTGGAGGGAAGAAAGCCCCGCTCCGGGTTCTCGGCGTAGACGCGCGCCTCGATCGCGTGGCCGCGCACGCGCAGGTCCTCCTGCCGCGCGGGCAGCGGTTCGCCGGCGGCCACCGCGAGCTGCCACTTGACGAGATCCACGCCGGTGATCATCTCGGTCACCGGATGCTCGACCTGGAGGCGCGTGTTCATTTCCATGAAGTAAAAGCGTCCGTCCTCACCGACGATGAACTCCACGGTGCCCGCGCCGACATAGCCGATCGCGCGCGCGGCGGCGATCGCCGCCTCACCCATCTCGCGCCGCCGCTTCTCGGTCAGGCCCGGAGCGGGGGCCTCCTCCATCACCTTCTGGTGGCGGCGCTGCACCGAGCAGTCGCGCTCGAACAGGTGCACGAGGTTGCCGTGCCGGTCGCCGAAGACCTGCACCTCGATATGCCGAGGCCGCTGGAGATACTTCTCGATGAGCACCCGGTCGTCGCCGAAAGCCGCCTTCGCTTCGCGCTTCGCACCGTCGAGGGCGGCCGCGAAGTGCTCGGGGCCGTCCACCACGCGCATGCCCTTGCCGCCGCCGCCCGCGGCCGCCTTGATGAGCACCGGATAGCCGATTCTGTTCGCTTCCGCGGCGAGAAACGCCGGATCCTGCCGCTCGCCGTGGTAGCCCGGCACGATCGGCACGCCGGCGGTTTGCATTCGCGCCTTCGCCGCCGACTTGTCGCCCATCGCGGCGATCGCCTCCGCGGGCGGCCCGATGAAGACGATCCCGGAACGCTCGCAGGCGCGGGCGAACGCCTCGTTCTCGGCGAGAAACCCGTAGCCCGGGTGGATCGCTTCGGCGCCGGATGCTTTCGCGGCGGCAAGGATCGCCTCGATGTTCAGGTAGCTCTCCCGAGCCGGCGCCGGGCCGATTCGCCGCGCTTCGTCGGCCATCGCGACATGGCGCGCGTCGCGGTCGGCGTCCGAATACACCGCCACCGTGCGGATGCCGAGCGAGCGCGCCGCCGTGATGACGCGGCAGGCGATCTCGCCGCGATTGGCGATCAGGATCCTGCGGAACACGCTAGCCTTTCGGCGCGAGCCACGCCGGCTTTCTCTTTTCGAGGAACGAGGCGATGCCTTCGCGCCCTTCCGGCGAGACGCGGATCGCGGCGATGCGGCGCGCGGTGTCCTCGACGAGGGCATCGGACACCGGCCCGCCGCGCGAGGCGGTCCGGATGAGGTCCTTGATCGCGCGGTGCGCCTCGGGGCCGCCCGCGACCAGATGATCCAGGATCCCGGCGACCTCGGCGTCGAGCCGCTCGGGCGCGCAGACCTTGTGCAGCAGGCCGAGCCGATGCGCTTCTTCCGCCCCGAAGCGCTCGCCGGTGTGAAAGTACCGCCGCGCGGCGCGCTCGCCGATCGCGCGGATGACGTACGGGCTGATGGTCGCGGGCGAAAGGCCGATTTTCACTTCGGTGAGGGCGAACACCGCCTCGGTCGAGCCCACCGCGACGTCGCAGGCGGCGACCAGACCCACACCGCCCGCGAACGCCGGCCCGTGCACGCGCGCCACCGTCGGCTTGGGAAGCCGTTCGAGGCGGGCGAGCATCGCAGCGAGCGCGCGGGCGTCGGCGAGGTTCTCCTCGAAGCTGTAGCCCGCCATGCGCTTCATCCAGTTCAGATCCGCGCCGGCGCAGAACGCCGGCCCGTTGCCGGCGACGAGCACGGCGCGCACCGAGTCGTCGCGCTCGATCTCGCCGAGCGCTTCGGCGAGCGCCGCGATCAGCGCATCGTCGAAGGCGTTGCGGATCTCGGGGCGGTTTAGCGTGAGCACTGCGACCGGGCCGCGGCGCTCGACGAGAAGATTCGCGTTCATCGGGCTACATCCTGAAGACGCCGAACTTCGTGTCCTCGATCGGTGCGTTGAGCGAGGCCGAGATCGCGAGCGCAAGAAGTCGCCTCGTGTCGGCCGGATCCACCACGCCGTCGTCCCACAGCCGCGCGCTGGAGTAGTAAGGATGGCCCTGGCGCTCGTACTGCTCCAGGATCGGCCGCTTGAACGCCTCTTCCTCCTCGGCCGACCACGTTCCGCCCTTCGCCTCGATCGCGTCGCGGCGCACGGTGGCCAGCACCGCCGCCGCCTGCTGCCCGCCCATCACCGAGATGCGCGCGTTCGGCCACATCCAGAGAAAGCGCGGTGAGTACGCGCGCCCGCACATGCCGTAGTTGCCGGCGCCGAACGAGCCGCCGAGGATCAGCGTGAACTTCGGCACCCGCGCGGTCGCCACCGCGGTCACCATCTTCGCGCCGTCCTTGGCGATGCCGCCCGCCTCGTACTTCCTTCCCACCATGTAGCCGGTGATGTTCTGCAGGAAAACGAGCGGAATGCCGCGCTGGCAGGCGAGTTCGATGAAATGCGCCGCCTTGAGCGAGGACTCGGAATAGAGGATGCCGTTGTTGGCGAGGATGCCGACCGGATAGCCGTGGATGTGCGCAAAGCCCGTGACGATCGTCGTGCCGTAGTTCTGCTTGAACTCGTCCGGCTCCGAGCCGTCCACCAGGCGCGCGATCACCTCGCGCATGTCGTAGGGCTTGCGCACATCCGCTGGGATCACGCCGTAGAGTTCCTCGGCCGGGTAAAGCGGCTCGCGCGGCTCGCGCACCTCCAGTCCGACGCGCTTGCGCGTGTTGAGCCCCGCGACGATGCGCCGCACGATCGCGAGCGCATGCTCGTCGTTGAGCGCGTAATGGTCGGCCACACCGGAGACGCGCGTGTGCACCTCCGCCCCGCCCAGCTCCTCGGGCGAGACGACCTCGCCGGTCGCCGCCTTCACGAGCGGCGGACCGCCGAGAAAGATCGTGCCCTGGCCGCGCACGATCACCGCCTCGTCCGACATCGCGGGCACGTAAGCCCCCCCGGCGGTGCACGATCCCATCACGCAGGCGATCTGCGGGATGCGCGCCGCCGACAGGTTGGCGATGTTGTAGAAGATGCGCCCGAAGTGCTCGCGGTCGGGGAACACCTCGTCCTGATTGGGAAGGTTGGCGCCGCCCGAGTCCACGAGGTAGATCGTCGGCAGGCGGTTCTGCGCGGCGATCTCCTGCGCGCGCAGGTGCTTTTTCACCGTCATCGGGAAATAGGTGCCGCCCTTCACGGTGGCGTCGTTGCACACGATCATGCACTCGCGGCCCGACACGCGGCCGATGCCGCAGATGATGCCGGCGCCCGGCGCCTCGCCGCCGTACATGCCGAAGGCGGCCAGTTGCCCGATCTCGAGAAACGGCGAGCCCGGATCGAGCAGCCGCTCGACCCGCACCCGCGGCAGAAGCTTGCCGCGCGCGAGGTGCTTGGCGCGCGCCTCCTCGTCGCCGCCCTGCGCGATGCGCGCGACTTTCTCGCGCAGGTCCGCAACCAGCGCGCGCATGCGCTCGGCGTTGGCGCGGAACTCCGCCGAGCGGGGATCGAGCTGCGACTGGATCAGCGGCACGGCGCTCCTCCGGGAGCGCGCAGTATAGCCCCTGCCGAGCGCTGCTCTCAGGTTGCGCGCGAAGGCAGCTGGGCGACGGCCGTCGCCACCGCCGAGCGCTCGCCGTCCTGATTCTCGGCGACGAGTTGGAATTCGACCATCTTGTTCCCGTCCTGCTCGAACTTGGCGGTCACAGTCCCGTTGATAAAAAGCACGTCGCCTTCCGGATTGTGGCGGCGGATCTCACAGTGGAGTTTGCGAAGCATTCCGTCATCGCCGATCCAGTTCGTGATCGCATGGCTCATCCACGAACAGCGCTCTGGCCCATAGTCATAAGCCCCGGGCGCGCCCACCTTCATGGCCAGCTCCGGCTCCCAGTGCACGCGTTCGGGAACGTCTGGGATGCCGAAGCGGTTCTTGATGCCCGCCTTGGGATGCCTCTTCAACAGTTGCCAGGCCAGTTTGTGAGCGCGAATGTAGAGGCTACCCCAGCCTTGAACGAAGGCGATGAAGCCGGTGATGGTCATCGGGCCTTTCAGCATCGTCGGCAGCTTTTCGCCGACGGTGACGTCTTCCCAGTAGCGCGGGCGCGCGCCGCGCACTTCCTCGCGCTCGTAGTACTCATACAGGCGCGCGAGCTCCTCGTCGCTGTACACCTTGTGGCTTTTCCCGCGCACGTGCCGATACTTGGTGCCGGCCTCGCGCGCGACGTCCCGGTCGGTGCGGAAACACCATGTGTCGGCCGACGCGATGAGCGCGCCCGTCTCGTCGTAGAACTCACCATGGTAGATCTGCTGGATAGCGCGGCCGGCAAAGCGCGTCTCGTGTTCCACCAGGTCCTTCAGGTACACGCGGCTCGCGATTTGTGCGTTTCGCCGGATCGGCTTGAACCACTCGAAGTCGCAGCCAGCGAACATCGCGTGAACGCCGGGCAGTCCTCCGACATAGCCGCTGATGACCCGGTTGCAGGCGAACAGGAACGACGGTGGCGCAATCACGTCGCCGTAACGCGTCTTCTTCGCGTACTCCGGGTCGCACCACAGCGGATTGTCGTCGCCGATGCCGTGAGCGTAATGCCGGATCGCGTCGCGAGTCGCTTCGTAGCACCACGGCTCCACAGTAGACTCGATCACGACGCCGATCCGAGCGCGCAACTCGTCGAGTGCCTCATCGGTGATCCCGACGAATTCGCGCTGCAGGCTTTCTGTACTCATGGGGTCCGCAATCCTTTTTCTTTCGACGCGTTAGCCAGCACGTCGCGAAGCGCGCGCCGGTTCACCTTGCCGGCGGGGGTTTTCGGCAGTTCGGTGACGAAAGCGATGTCGCGCGGATACTCGTGCTTGCTGAGCTGCTGCTTTATGAATTCTTGAATGTCCTTTGCCACCTCGGCGCCTGTCTCGCGCGCGACGATGTAGGCCTTCGGGATCTGACCGCGCACGGCGTCCGGCACTCCGATCACTGCAGCTTCGAGAACGGCAGGATGTTTGAGCAGCGTATTCTCGATTTCAACCGCACTCATGGTCCAACCGGCTGAGATGATGACGTCGTCAGAGCGTCCCTCGATGTAGAAATAGCCTTCCTCGTCGCGCCAGCCGAGGTCCTTGGCGAAGAACCAGCCGGACTTGCGTTTGACCGCGATCTCGCCGCGCTCGTTGGGTCCCAGCACACGGCCGGCGCGGTCCACGATGGCGACCTCTATGCCGGGCGCGGGCTTGCCGAGCGCGCCCGGCTTGACCCGGTAGCCCTCCAGCCCAGGGTAATTCACGATCAGCACTCCCACCTCGGTGGTGCCGTACATGCTGCACGGCGTTGTGCCGAGCGCGTCCTCGATCCAGCGGGCGGTTTCCGGGTCCATCGGCTCGCCGGCGTAGGAGATCTTTCTGAGAGCGATCCTGTAGCGCTCGCGCAGACCCGAATTCCTCAGCATGCGGAACACTGTGGGCGCGGCCGCCATGTTGTCAACGCGGAACTCCTCCAGCGCCTCGAAAATGCGCTTCGCGTCGAACTTCCCCGAGTACGCCGCGGCATGGATTCCGAGGGCGAGCGGCGAGATCGTGCCGTGCGCCAGACCGTGGCCCCAGGCCGGGGACGAGGGACAGAAGTAACGGTCGCCGGGTCTGAGGCCAAGGCCGTAGAGCGCGGCCACCATAAGAGTCACCGGCATGCGGTGCGTGTGCCTCACTGCGTCGGGCAGCTCCCGGGTGGTGCCCGACGTGTACTGGAAGAGCGCCAGATCCGAAGCACTGGTGCAGGGTACAAACTGCGCCGGCTCGACGGCAAGCTCAGCCCAGAACCGCTCGTCGGCGCGTACGACCTGCATCCCCGGGAACTGCAACTGAAGCGAAGGCATCTCCTCCTGCACCAGCGCGAGCGCCGGCCTGCAGTCGCCGAGCCGCAGCGCCAGCCCCTCCGGACCGAAGAGCGTGAATAGCGGCACCGCGATCGCGCCGTACTTCATGGCGCCGAAGACGCCGACGTAGAAGGCACGAGACGGATCCACGATCACAGCGACGCGGTCACCCTTCGCCACGCCCCGGCGAGCAAGCCAGTTGGCGAACCGGCCGGTGAGGTCGGACAGTTCGTCGAAGCCGTAGTGCTCGCGCCTGCCGTCGGCGAACTTCACACTCACGGCGGTCCCCTTGCCTCGGTGGCGGTCGATGCATTCATGCGCCACGTTGATGCGCTCGGGACTGCCGTCGAAAAGCGCCCAGACGGCGTTCCACGAAAAATGGCGCTGCACCTCGTCGAAGGTGCGTGCTTCCACGATTGCAGGGGTCCTCGCGTTCACTGCGCCTTCACGCCTGCGGAGCGGATCAGTTCGGTCCACTTGCGGGTTTCGCTTTCGACGAACGCCGCGAGCTGCTCGGGCGTGGACCCCGCAGGCTCAAAGCCCATCTGCAGCAACCGTTCGCGGGTGTCCGGTAGCGCGAGGATACGCACCACCTCAAGGTTCAACCGCTGCACGATGCTCACCGGCGTGCCGCGCGGCGCGAAGAGCGCGTTCCACGCCACCAGCTCGAACCCGCGCAAGCCGGACTCGGCGAACGTCGGGATGCCGGGCGCGAGGGCGGTACGACGGGCGGTGCTAACGGCCAAGGCCTTGAGCTTGCCGGCAGCAATCTGCGGCAGCGTTGCCGTCGCCGTGTCAATCAGCAGCGGCACGCGGCCGCCGACGACGTCGGTGAACGCCGCCGCGCTTCCCTTGTATGTCACCGCGAAGAGTTTCGCCCCCGCGGTCCGCGTGAACAGCTCCAGCACGATCTGCGCGGTGGTGGACGGCAACGCGATGTTGATTTCGTTGGGCTTCGTCTTCGCCGCGGCGATCAGCTCATCCAGCGACGAGGCCGGAAAGGAAGGCGCGGCCGAGAGCACCATCGGCAGCATGCCAACGAGCGCAATCGGCGCGAAATCGCGCATGTGGTCGAAGGGTAGCGTTCCATACATCGCGAGATTGGCGGCATGCGTCGCATTTGTACCCATCACGAGCGTGTAACCGTCGGGCGAGGCTTTCGCCGCAGCTTCCGCTCCGATGTTTCCTCCCGCCCCGGGCTTGTTCTCGATGACGAATGGCTGGCCGAGGGACTCCTGCAGCTTCTGCGCGAGAAAGCGCGAGAGCACGTCGGTGCCCTGCCCAGGTGCATAGGGCACGATCAGGCGTACGGGCTTTGCAGGGTACGTTTGCGCGGGCGCTGGGTTCGAGAAGAAAAGCGCGCCGGCGGCGAGGGCGATCGCCTTGAGGATGCGGATCATGATCTCTCCTTCTGTGGCGAGGCTTTGCGCGCGCCGCGCGGTTCGAGCGGCGCGACGCCGTCCCGCACGAGTGCCTCGATCTCGCTGCGGGAATAGCCGAGTCGGGACAGCACTGCCCGGGTGTCGGCGGCGAAAGTGGGTGGTGCGCTACGCAACTCGGCGGGCGTGCGCGAGAGCTTCTGCACGGCGGCGATGCCGCGATACGCGCCGCGCGCGAGGAACGTGCCGCGATGACGCGCGTGAGGATCGCGAAGCGCGCGCGACACCGGTCGCACCGGCGCCGCCGGCACGCCGGCGGACATCAATCGCGCGCAAAGCGATTCCACCGGTTCGCGTGCGACTGCGGTCTCGACCGCCTCACGCAGCGCGGCGCGGTTGGCGAGGCGCAGCGCGTTAGAGCCGAATCGCGCGTCGGCTGCGAGGTCAGTTCGGCCGAGCACCTCGCAAAAGCGCCGAAACTGGGCATCGTTCACGACACCAAGGAAAAGGCTTCCGTCTGCGCCCGAATAGATATCGTACGGACTGATGTTCGGATGCGCGTTTCCGGTCAGCGCCGGTTCGATCTCCGAAACGAAATAGTTGGCCGCGTGGGGATGCATCAGGGCGTAGGCGGTGTCGAACAGGGTGGCCTCGATTCGCTGCCCGCGGCCTGAGCGCGCCCGCTCGGTAAGTGCGAGCAGGATCCCGATGACGGCGTGCAATCCCGTCGCGATATCCACGACAGGGACGCCGATCCGCGTTGGGCCGCAGTGTGCGCACCCGTTCACGCTCATCAAGCCGCACAGCGCCTGCAGCACGGCGTCGTATCCGGGAAGACCTCCGTACGGGCCGTCGCCGCCGAAACCGGAGATCGCGCAGTAGACCAAGCGCGGAAAGCGCATGGCGAGATCGCCCTCGTAACCCAACCCCCAGCGCTCCATCGTGCCCGGAACGAAGTTCTCGACAAGTACGTCAGCGTCGTCCAGCAGGCGCAGAAGCACTTCGCGCCCGTCCGGCCTGCGCAGGTCGAGCGCCATCGCGCGCTTGTTGCGGTTGAGGCCGAGGTAGTATGCGGATACACCGTCGGAATTGAACGGTGGCCCGAGACGGCGCGTTTCGTCGCCTTCCGGTGGCTCGACCTTGATCACCTCGGCGCCGTGGTCGGCAAGAATCTGGGTGCAAAGTGGCCCCGCGAGCACGCGCGTCAAGTCAATGACCTTCAGGCCCTTCAGTGCACCGACGGAAAGCCCCGGTTCATCCATCAGGGCTTCAATTGTTCTGCCGCGTCGGTCGCGCGGCATATGCGTGGGCGGCCCTTTTTTTACAATGTGAAAATTTCGATCATGACGCGCTGCAGCAATGCCAAGTTCGACCACCCGCGGTACGCAGACAATCGATCGAGCGGTCGCGGTGTTGAAAGCGCTGGCGGCCCGAAGCGCCACCGGCTGGCGGCTTTCGGATCTCGCCGCTCACTGCGATCTAGACACGGCGACTACCCATCGAATCCTCGCGTGCTTGATGCGCCATCGCCTCGCGCGGCAGCGTGCCGCCGACCGTCATTACGGCCCCGGGCCGTTGCTCTTCGAGCTTGGACTCGCGTTTCCCTCTCTCGCGCGGCTTCAGACCGCAAGCCGGCCGGTCCTCGCGCGTCTTGCGCGGCGACTTCAGGGTGCCGCATTTCTATACCTGAGAAGCGGTGAGGATTTCGTGTGCCTTGCACGCGCCGACGCCGCGCGCGTACAAGGGCTGTCGGTGGAGGTGGGCACGCGGCGCCCGCTTGCGGTATCGGCACCGGGGATCGCGATCCTTTTGGCACTCGATGCAAAGGAAGCCGAACGTGTATTGGCGGCCAATATGGTTTTGATCCGCCGCTACGACGTATTACGCGCACGCTCGGTCGAGCGGGCGCTACGACGATCTCGCCGCGCGGGTCTCGGCCTCAATCTCGGTGACAGTGTTCCCGGGTTGTGGTCGTTCGGTGTGCCGGTGTTTGACGGTCACGGGCACCCTTTCGCGGCGCTCGGCGCGACCGGACACGCAGAAAACTATTCCACTGAGCGCATTCCGGAGATTGCGAAGCTGCTTCGCACCGAGGCCCGCCGGCTGGAGGAAGAGTGCGCGGCGCTGATCCCCCTGATTGCGAGCTGAAGCGCCGCGTGAAGCCGCACCGGCGGCTCTTCCGCGACCTTGGATCGAGGCGCGGTTCGACTGGTTCGATCACCGCTCGGCGGAGGGAATGTCCTGCGAAGATTACGGAAGCGGCGTACAATGCGCGCCAGCTTCCTGTTACGCGCATTTCCGGTTGGCGTTTCAGTCCGTTAGTTCGGTCCATCCCGGGCCGTCAATAACAAGCTAAAAGCGCATCAGCCTGAACCGGTCGAAGGCGAACCCTTCCCAGGCCGGGTGCAGGAGAAAACCATTACCACGTCATTCGAATCGCTCGGGCTCATGCCCGAGCTCATGCGCGCAGTCGCCGAGCAGGGCTACACGCAACCCACGCCGATCCAGGCTCAGGCGATTCCCATCGTGCTCGCCGGAAGGGATCTGCTCGGCGCCGCGCAGACCGGCACCGGCAAGACGGCCGGCTTCACGCTGCCGCTGCTGCAAAGGCTCGCCGGAGCGGCGAGCGCCTCGCATTCGCCCGCGCGCCATCCGGTGCGGGCGCTGATTCTCACCCCCACGCGGGAGCTCGCCGCGCAGGTCGAGGAGAGCGTGCGCGCCTACGGGAAATACCTGCCGCTCAGGAGCACGCTCGTCTATGGCGGGGTGGGCATGCAGCCGCAGGTGGAGGCGCTGCGCCGCGGCGTGGACATCCTCGTCGCCACGCCCGGACGCCTGCTCGATCACGTCCGGCAGAAGACCGTGGACCTGCGCCAGGTCGGAATCCTCGTGCTCGACGAAGCCGATCGCATGCTCGACATGGGCTTCATCCACGACATCCGCCGCATCCTCGCGCTGCTGCCGGCGGCGCGGCAGAATCTCCTCTTTTCGGCCACTTTCCCCGAGGAGATCCGCCGGCTCGCCGCCTCGTTCATGAAGGACCCGGCGACCGTGGAAGTCGCGCGGCGGAACACGCCGGCCGAGCTCGTCGCCCAGGTCCGGCATCCGGTGGCGCAGGAGCGCAAGCGCGAACTGCTCGCGCACCTTGTCCGTTCGAACGACTGGAAGCAGGTGCTCGTGTTCGTGAGGACCAAGCACGGCGCGAACCGCCTCGCGCAGCAGCTTGCGCACGCCGGGATCGAGGCCGACGCGATCCACGGCAACAAGGCGCAGAACCAGCGAATGCGTGCGCTCCGGCGCTTCAAGGAAGGCGAGCTGCGCGTGCTGGTCGCGACGGACATCGCCGCCCGCGGCCTCGACATCGAGGCGCTGCCGCATGTCGTCAACTACGACCTGCCGCACGTGGCCGAGGACTACGTGCACCGCATCGGCCGCACCGGCCGCGCCGGCGCCGAGGGCGAAGCGGTGTCGTTCGTGTCGCACGAAGATCGCCCCCTGATGGCCGCGATCGAGCGCCTCATGAACCGGACCGTCGAGGAGCGTCTCGTCGCCGGCTTCGAGCCCGGACATCAGGCTCGGAATCCGATTCCGGCACGGCCGCGGCGCGAGCAAGCACGTTCGCAGGAGTTTCGGCGCCTCCGGTCGCCGCAGCGGCAGGAGCGCCGCCCCCGGCGGCAACCCCCTCACGCGAGCGATCGCCTCACCGCCGAGCAGGAAGCGCAGCTTGCCGAGGCGCGCCGGCGCATGGCCGCCGAGGGCGAGGCGCGGCGCAGCGCGCGCGAGAAACCGGCCGCGGCGCTGCTCGGCGCCAGGCGTTAGCGGCGCGGGCGGCGAGCCCGCCGCCCGCGCGGCGCGCTCAGCTACCGCCCGCCAGCGCGCGTGCGATCACCATGCGCTGGATGTCGCTCGCGCCTTCGTAGATTCTGGTCACGCGCACGTCGCGCCAGATGCGCTCGACAGGAAAGTCCGCGACATAGCCGTAGCCGCCGTGGATCTGGATCGCGTCCGAGCAGATGCGCTCGGCGGCCTCGGAGGCGAAGAGCTTGGCCATCGAGGCTTCCTTCAGGCACGGCTCGCCCGCGTCGCGCAACGCCGCCGCGTGGAGATACAACTGGCGCGCGGCCTCGACGCCGGTCGCCATGTCGGCAAGGCGGAACGCGACCGCCTGATGCTCGGCGAGCGTCCTGCCCATGCTTTTCCTCTCGCGGGCATAGGCGAGCGCCGCCTCCAGCGCCGCGCGCGCCATGCCGGTCGCCTGCGCGGCGACGTTGATGCGGCCCGTCTCCAGGTTCGCGAGCGCGATGCGGTAGCCGATGCCTTCCTCGCCGAGGAGGTTCTGCGCGGGCACGCGGCAGTTCTCCAGCACGATCTGCGCGGTGTCGGAGGCGCGCTGCCCGGTTTTCTCCTCGATGCGCGCCACCTTGTAGCCGGGCGTCGAGGTCGGCACGACGAAGGCGCTGATGCCGCGTTTGCCCGCCGAACGGTCGGTGACCGCGAACACGATCGCGAGGCCCGCCGTCGCGCCCGAGGTGATGAACTGCTTGACGCCGTTCAGCACGTAATGGCCGCCGGATCTCTCGGCGCGCGTCGCGATCGCGGCGGCATCCGACCCCGCGTGCGGCTCGGTGAGAGCGAAAGCGCCCAGCATCTCGCCCCTCGCGATCGGGCGCAGAAACTCGGCCTTCTGCGCCTCGCTCCCGTAGCCGAGAAGGATGTGCGCGACGAGGTTCGTCACCATGACGATGGTGCAGGTGGCGCCGTCGCCGGCGGCGATCTCCTCGCAGGCGAGCGCGAGCGCCGTGCAGTCCATTCCCGCGCCACCCCATTTCTCGGGGATCGCGACGCCGCAGCAGCCGAGCGCGGCAAGGCCCGCGACCTCCTCGCGCGGGAAATGCTTCTCGCGGTCCCAGCGCGCGGCGTTCGGCGCGAGGCGCTCCGCGGCGAAGCGCCGCACGGCGTCGCGGATCATCCGATGGTGCTCGGCGAGCGGCATCAGGTCGCGAGCCGCGCGTAGGTGAGGGTATGGTGCGTGAAGAGCCGCCCCTTGCCGTCGTGGCATTCGGCGACTCCGTAGATGAGGCGCTTGCCGAGCTTGAGGATGCGCGCGGTGCAGTACACGGTTTCGCGCCGGGCGGCGTTGAGAAAGGCGCTGTACAGTTCCGACGTCACCGCGTCGTGCTCCATGCCGATGCGGCGCTTGATCGCAAGCCACATCGCGCAGTCGGCCGCGGCCATGAACGCCGGCCCGTTCACCGTGCCTCCCGGGCGTGCGAGCGACTCGCGGTAGGGAAGCGCGATGGTGCAGGCCTCGTCCGAGACCGCTTTCACCCGGAAGCCCCAGCCGGCGATGAACCGCGAGCGGTCAAGGAGCGCCTGCAGCGCCTGCTTCGAGGGACGACGCACGCTCACGCCAGTTCGATCGCCATCGCGGTCGCTTCGCCCCCGCCGATGCACAGGCTCGCCACCCCGCGCTTTGCGCCGCGCTTTCGCAGCGCACCGATCAGCGTCACGAGGATGCGCGCGCCGGACGCCCCGATCGGGTGTCCGAGCGCGCAGGCACCGCCGTGCACGTTCACCTTTTCATGCGGTAGGCCGTGCTCCCTCATCGCCGCCATGGTGACCACCGCGAAGGCCTCGTTGATCTCGTACAGATCCACATCGGCCGCGCGCCAGCCGGTGCGCTCGAAGAGCTTGCGGATCGCGCCCACCGGCGCGGTGGTGAAGAGCGCAGGCTCCTGGGCGTGCGTGGCATGGCCGATGACGGTGGCAAGAGGCGCAAGTCCCCGGCGCTCGGCCGCCGAGCGGCGCATCATCACCAGCGCCGCCGCGCCGTCGGAGATGGAGGACGAATTGGCCGCGGTCACGGTGCCGTCCTTGCGGAACGCCGGCTTGAGCGAAGGGATCTTCTCGATATTCGCCTTGAAAGGCTGCTCGTCGTGCTCGACGAAACGTTCCTCCTTTCCGGCCTTGATCGCGATCGGCGTCACCTCCCAGGCGAACCAGCCTTCGCGGTTCGCCCGCTGCGCGCGCTCGAGCGACGCGATCGCGAACGCGTCCTGCTCGGCGCGGGTGAAGCGGTAGGCGGCGGCGCAGTCCTCGGCGAACGTGCCCATCAGGCGGCCCTTGTCGTAGGCGTCCTCCAGCCCGTCGTAGAACATGTGGTCGAGCACCTGCGCATGGCCCATGCGGTAGCCGGCGCGGGCCTTCGGGAGCAGGTACGGGGCGTTCGTCATGGACTCCATGCCGCCGGCGACGATCACCTCGGCCGAGCCGGCAAGGAGAAGGTCGTGCGCGAGCATCGCCGCCTTCATGCCCGAGCCGCACATCTTGTTCACCGTCGTGCAGCCGGCCGAGTTCGGCAGTCCCGCTCCGAGGGAAGCCTGCCGTGCGGGCGCCTGGCCCTGGCCCGCCGGCAGCACGCAGCCCATGATGACTTCCTGAACGTCCTCGGGCTTCAATTTCGCCCGCTCGACCGCCGCGCGGATCGCGGCGGCGCCCAGCTCCGGCGCGGCGAAGCCTTTCAGCTCGCCCTGGAACGCGCCCATCGGCGTGCGGGCGCAGGAAACGATGACGACCGGGTCCTTGTCCATGAAACGCTCCTTGTCGAAAGTCACATTGTCGCGCCGCTTGCGGTGCAGCCCAGGTCGCGTAGCAGCCCGTCCTCGATGCCGTACACCCAGCCGTGCACCGACAGCGGCTGGCCGCGGCCCCAGGCGTCGCGCACCACGGTGGATTCGCACACGTGGCGCACCTGCTCGCGCACGTTGAGCTCCACGAGCCGGCGCTCGCGCGCGGCGACGTCCGCGATCGCCTCGAGCTCCGCGGCGTGCCGCTCGCGCACGTCCTCGACGTGCCGCAGCCAGTTGTCGGCAAGGCCGACCGAACGCCGGTTGAGCGCCGCGGCGACGCCGCTGCAACCGTAGTGGCCGCAGACGATGACGTGCCGGACCTTGAGCAGATCCACCGCGAACTGCAGCACCGAAAGGCAGTTCAGGTCCGAATGCACCACGACGTTGGCGATGTTGCGATGGACGAACACCTCGCCCGGCGCGAGGCCGGTGATCTGGTTCGCCGGCACCCGGCTGTCGGAACAGCCGATCCAGAGGAACTGCGGCGCCTGCTGCCGCGCGAGCGAGCGGAAAAACTCGGGGTCCGCGTCGAGCATGCGAGCGGCCCAGGCGCGGTTGCGCGCGAAAAGCTCGGCGATGCCGGTCATTTCGTCTCGGCGAAAAGCTCGCGTCCGATCAGCCAGCGGCGGATCTCGGAAGTGCCCGCGCCGATCTCGTAGAGCTTGGCGTCGCGCCACAGCCGCCCGGTGGGCGTCTCGTTGATGTAGCCCATGCCGCCGAGGGCCTGGATCGCCTCGCCCGCCATCCACGTCGCGCGCTCGGCGGCGTAGAGGATGGCGCCCGCGGCGTCCTTGCGCGTGGTTTCGCCGCGATCGAGCGCCTGCCCCACCGCATACACATAGGCGCGGCAGGCGCAGAAGGTGGTGTACATGTCGGCGAGCTTGCCTTGCATGAGCTGAAACTCGCCGATCGGCTGGCCGAACTGCCTGCGCTCGTGCACATACGGCAGCACCACATCCAGGCACGCCGCCATGATGCCGAGGGGGCCTCCCGCGAGCACCGCACGCTCGTAGTCGAGCCCGCTCATGAGGACGTGGACCCCCCGACCTTCGCCGGAGAGCACGTTCTCGGCGGGCACCTCGCAGTCGCGGAAGACGAGCTCGCAGGTGTTCGAGCCGCGCATGCCGAGCTTGTCGAGCTTCTGGGCGGTGGAAAAGCCCTTCATGCCCTTCTCGACGATGAAGGCGGTGATGCCGCGCGGGCCCGCTTCCGGGTCGGTCTTGGCGTACACCACCAGGACATCGGCGTCCGGCCCGTTCGTGATCCACATCTTGTTGCCGTTGAGCAGGTAGCGATCGCCGCGCCGCTCGGCGCGAAGGCGCATGCCCACGACGTCCGAGCCCGCGCCCGGCTCCGACATCGCGAGCGCCCCGACGTGCTCGCCGGAGATCAGCTTCGGCAGGTACTTGCGCTTCTGCGACTCCGAGCCGTTCCTGCGGATCTGGTTGACGCAGAGGTTGGAGTGCGCGCCGTAGGAAAGGCCGACCGAGCCCGAGGCGCGGGAAATCTCCTCCATCGCGATGATGTGGGCGAGATAGCCCATGTTGGTGCCGCCGTACTCCTCCTCGACGGTGATGCCGAGGAGCCCCAGCGCGCCCATCTTCGGCCACAGGTCCATCGGGAACTCGTTGGAGCGATCAATCTCCGCCGCGCGCGGGGCGATCTCCTTCGCGGCGAAGTCGCGCACGGTCTGGCGCAGCATCTCGATCGTTTCGCCGTGATCGAATCGCAGGACGGGCAGTTCCATGTCGTCGTGGGCCTTTGGGGGTAAGTGAGGTCCTTGCGTCGGTCGGTTGATGCGTTGCTGCGCCGCGGCGATAATGGCGCCGCCGGAGCGATTCTAGCCCGGCCTCACCCGAGGTTCATGCCCGAGCCAAGCCCGCTGGAGTTCCCCTTCGACACCGCGCCGGCGCCGGGCGCGGTGCGGGCGATCGCGCCCGGCATCGGCTGGCTGCGCATGCCGCTGCCCTTCGATCTCGACCACATCAACCTGTGGTTGATGGAGGACGAGCACGAAGGCCGGACGTCGCTCGCGCTCGTGGACACCGGGCTCGGCAACGGCGAAACCCGGGCGCTGCACGAGCAGGTGTTCGCGGCCGAGGCCGCGGGCCGCAGGCTTGCACGCCTCGTCGTCACCCACTACCACCCGGACCATGCCGGAGCCGCCGCCTGGCTCGCCGAGCGCCACGGCGCCGAGCTGTGGATGACCCGCAGCG
>Ga0073934_10002750_pt1 | contig 35116 bp, 24 predicted proteins | sample LarsenN4metaG_FD_76834 | JGI IMG/M metagenome (GOLD analysis project Ga0073934, IMG submission 76834) | Hot spring sediment bacterial and archeal communities from British Columbia, Canada, to study Microbial Dark Matter (Phase II) - Larsen... ... | reverse complement strand
TTCAAATTCTTCAATGCTTCCCAACGTGGGTCCACTGTCTGCTCAGTGCAACCACAATCTTCTTCATTAAGATTTGCCCCGCAGGAAATACATAATCCCACGCAGTCCTGCGAGCAAAGATGGTGTTGAGGCAGGGCCAAAATCACCTGTTCCCGGGCAATTACCTTTAAATCAATGCCACCGTCAATTATTTCATCTGCAAGTAATTCAGCGTCAGTCAGTTGATGTCCATCTTCTACGGCAAAAACATCCGATGACAGATAATTCAGATGAAATTCTACTTTTAAAGGCCAAACCTCTTCAGTAAGGCAACGGCTGCATTCTAAAACTACCTTACCCTCAAGATTGCCATCTACTGTCGCCGAGCTTTCATTGCGATCGATTACGGCATGAATATGTATCCGGCCGGATATTCTTGCACTATCGGCCAGATCCAACTCATCAAAATCTGCTTCGACGCCATATGGCATCTTGAGTCCGGATAGTTCGATTTTCATTTTCAATCAGCCTTACGCCGATAATAAATCGGCGCAAAAAGACAAACTTCGTATTATAGCCTCCGTGTCGCCATAGTCAAATTCCGATAACCGGCGCGGCCATCTTCAATTAATAACCCGACAGCCTCTTCAAGTGACGAAAACCCCATTTTTTCTATAATTTCAAGTAAGCCGAGCGAAAGAGAAGAAGGGAATGAAGGGCCGCCGTAAATAAATCCCGTATAGACCTGGAGGAGCGAGGCACCGGATGCAATCTTTTCAAATGCATCTTGAGCAGACATTATCCCGCCAACTCCAATAATTGCAATCCTCTTCCCTAAATGTCTATAAAGTGTTGAGATTACTTGATTTGAAAGTTTTCCAAGCGGCCTGCCGCTGATACCGCCTTCCTCGTAAAGTAGATTTCCCTGCGTCTTCAGACCCGATCGCGAAAGAGTTGTATTTGTTGCAATGATTCCACTTACTTCATTACTTAAGCATACGTTGGCTATTTCGTGAATCTGATCCTCATCCAGGTCCGGGGAAAGCTTTACCATAATAGGTTTGGGAGCTGACAATTCCCTGTTGGCAGAACTTAATGCCGCGAGAAGTCTGTCCAATAATCCGGCTTCCTGTAAATTCCTCAATCCCGGAGTATTCGGCGAGGAAATGTTAATTGCGACGTAATCCGCATGCGGTGCGACAATTTCAAACACTTTTACATAATCTTCAACCGCATCCTCGTTAGCCACATCTTTATTTCTACCAATATTTACTCCTATAGGACATTTGCAGCGAAGTTTTGAAAGCCTCGAGGCAACGGCATCCGATCCGTCATTATTAAATCCCATTCTGTTTAACAGAGCCAGATCTTCCTCAAGGCGGAAAAGACGCGGTTTCGGGTTACCTGCCTGTGGCCTTAGAGTTACTGTCCCTACTTCTATAAAACCGAATCCCAATGACTCAAGCGGTTCTACAGCCAATGCATTTTTATCAAAACCGGCAGCCAGTCCGATCGGACCTGGAAACTTCAGCCCGAAACGCTCAATTGCGGGCCAAACTCCCGGATTGAATACTTTACGGGCAAATTGTTTCGCCTTTTTGGTCGAAAGCGCGAATCTGAGCGATTTAAGCGCCGCTTCGTGCGCATGTTCGGCGTCTAAACGAAATGCCGCAGGTCGAATAATCTTTTCCCAAACTAAACCCATTCCGCAATATCAATCATAAGCCATAGCCTTGTGTCAGAAAAATCAAAACCTATCGAATTGAAGTTTCGCCAAAGGTTTGCTAGCATTTGCTCTCGAATGATAGACGAAGCAAATCTCGCCGAAAAGTCGCGAATAATGGACGAAGCCGCGATGGAGCGGGCGATTTCGCGTCTCGCCTCTGAAATTGTTGAAAAAAACAAAGGCGCAAGAGATCTTTATTTGGTTGGAATCAGACGACGCGGGGTTCCGCTTGCACATCGAATTGCTGATAAAATCGAACAGCTTGAAGGCGTCAAGCCATTATTTGGCACGCTGGACATCACGTTATACCGCGACGATCTTTCGACGGTCGGGACTAATCCAATCGTCAACCGTACCGAGCTTGCTGAGGACATAGATGGCAAGGTTGTAGTTCTCGTTGATGATGTTCTCTACACGGGACGGACTATTCGGGCAGCTTTGGATCAATTGATGGATTTTGGCCGCCCGAGAAAAGTGCAATTGGCGGTCCTGATAGATCGAGGCAGAGAACATCGCGAGTTGCCTATTCAAGCCGATTTCATAGGAAAAACCGTGCCGACAAAACAATCTGAAATAATTCGTGTAATGTTAAGAGATTTTGATAATGAAGAAGGGGTCGGTATTTTCGAAAGACCGGCATGATATTAAGCAAGGCATTGGCCTTGCTTTTTTAATGTCTGATTTGAGTTATCAGACTATCATCAATCACCGAATTACTTAACGCAACAAAATGGAGAAACCGTTTCGCAGGAGAGACCTTTTGGGAATTCGCGATCTTACGGCCGCTGAAATTACGGGCATTCTCGACACGGCAGAAAACTTTCGCGAAATAAATACCCGCGAAATAAAAAAGGTGCCGACGCTTCGCGGTAAAACAGTAATAAATCTTTTTTTCGAAAATTCAACACGAACGCGCACATCTTTTGAACTTGCCGCAAAACGCCTTTCCGCTGACGCCGTAAATATAAGCGTTGCTTCATCAAGCCTAAGTAAAGGAGAAACCATAATCGATACTGCCTTGAACCTGGATGCAATGCAGCCCGATTGCATTGTCGTCCGCCACGGTTCAGCCGGTGTCCCGCACCAGCTTGCTAAAATCAGTAAAGCTGCCGTAATCAACGCCGGTGACGGAGCGAATGAACACCCTACGCAGGCCTTGCTGGACGCAATGACCATACGCGAACACAAAGGTAAGATCGAAGGGTTGAATGTCGCTATTATTGGCGACATTCTGCATAGCCGCGTTGCGCGCTCGAATATTCACCTGCTGACCAAGCTCGGAGCAAATGTCAAAGTTGCCGGACCCGGCACACTTGTTCCATCCGAAATCGAACATATTGCTGAAAATAACCTTTTAGCGGCAAGTAACGTGGAAGAAGCCATTTCGGGAGCTGACGTTGTGATGATCCTTCGCATCCAGCGGGAAAGGCAGGATTCGGCTTACTTTCCAACACTTCGCGAATACGCCATCCATTATGGCCTGACAAATGAAAGGCTGAATCTTGCAAAACACGATGCCATCGTCCTGCATCCGGGACCCATGAACCGCGGCATCGAAATCGCCTCCGAAGTCGCCGACAGTTCCCGATCGCTGATTCTGGACCAGGTCAAATATGGGCTTGCCGTCCGAATGGCAGTATTATATCTGGCGACCGGTGGTTCACCGACACATTGATTTTTATGCGACTTTTGATTACTAACGGACATTTGATTGATCCGGCTGAAGGACAAAATAGTGGGAAAAATGTCCTTATCGAGGACGGACGCGTTTCGGCCTGGCTTTCGACCTGGGAGCAACCGCCCGAGGATTGTCAAATTATTGATGCAAAAGGTCTTGTAGTTGCACCGGGCTTTATCGATATGCATGTTCATCTCCGGGAACCCGGTCAGGAACATAAGGAAACGATAGCAAGCGGTGCGGCGGCAGCTGTCGCCGGCGGCTGGACAGCGGTGTGCGCAATGCCGAATACAACGCCGGTAAATGACAACGCTGCAATAACCCGCTATATAATCGAACAGGCCGAACGTGCCGGATTTGCCAACGTTTTCCCTATCGGCGCCATAACAAAATCAAGTGAAGGTGGCGAATTGGCTGAAATGGGTGAAATGAAGGCCGCCGGTGCTGTCGCCGTTTCGGATGATGGCCGCCCGGTCCCAAACGCCGGAATTATGCTCCGTGCAATGCAATATGCCAAAGACCACGGTTTACCTGTAGTTGATCATTGCGAAGATAAATCTCTGTCCGCAGGCGGAGTAATGCATGAGGGGAAAATTTCGCTTTTACTCGGACTGAAGGGAATGCCGGCAATAGCCGAAGAACTTGACGTTATCCGTGATATCCTGCTTGCCCGCGAGACGGGTGCGCACATTCACATTGCTCACATTTCAACTAAAAACGGAGTCGAAGCGGTCAGGCGTGCAAAAAATGAGGGCATCCCTGTGACCTGTGAAGCTGCGCCGCATCATTTTACACTTACCGACAAAGATGTAATCGGATACGACACTAATTTCAAAATGTCTCCGCCTCTGCGAAGCATCGAACATCTGGAAGCTGTAATCGAGGGACTCAGGGATGGCACCATCGATGCTATTGCCACCGACCACGCACCTCACCATAGAGACGAAAAGGCTCTTGAATTCGACCGTGCTCCTTTTGGAATTACAGGGCTTGAAACTGCCATCGGGCTTGCATTTTCCGAATTGGTACACAAAGGAATAATTGACCTTCCAAGATTAATTGAACTCTGTTCTACAAAACCTGCTGAAATCTTTAAATTGAAAAAACGCGGGACACTAAAGCCCGGTTCAATCGCTGACGTTACAATTCTTGACCCGCAGGAAGAATGGACCTACAGTAATCTGGAATCGCGGTCAAAATCGCGGAATTGCCCTTTTAATAACAGAAGATTTACAGGACGTGCAGTGATGACTATCGTCGGAGGACGGCTGGTATTCGACGCCCGCCGGAATCATGCCGGCGACCGCGCGGTCACAACTGACGCATAATTCGTAAAGATAATTACAGACTTGAATAATTTTTCTATATGGAATTTCTGACAGATCCCAATATCTGGATTGCTTTTGCTACCCTTACGGTTCTCGAACTGGTTTTGGGCATAGATAATGTCATTTTCATCTCTATACTTGCAGGTAAACTTCCTCCGTCGCAGCAGGCACGCGCACGCTTTATCGGTCTTGCGCTTGCATTAGGCTTTCGGGTAGTACTTTTGTTTTCACTTTCCTGGGTAATGACCTTGACTGAGCCGCTTTTTTCACTATTCGAACATAGTTTTTCAGGAAGAGATCTCATCTTGCTGGGCGGCGGTCTTTTTCTGATGGCGAAGTCAACGCATGAAATTCACACTTCTTTGGAAGGAGAGGCAGGCCATGCCGTCAAAAAAGTTTTTGCTTCCTTTGGTGCCGTTGTTGTCCAAATAGGTCTGCTGGACATCGTATTTTCGCTTGATTCGGTAATTACAGCTATTGGAATGGTTGACAAGGTGCCTATCATGATAGCGGCCGTAGTTGTATCGATCATCGCTATGATGCTTTTCGCCGGTTCGATTGGCGCATTCGTGCAACGTCATCCGACGGTTAAAATGCTCGCGCTTGCTTTCCTTCTTTTGATTGGCTTCACTCTTATTGCCGAAGGGCTGACATTACATATACCTAAAGGTTACATTTACTTTGCAATGGCGTTTTCCGTAATGGTCGAATTTCTCAATATGCGAATCCGTTCACGTGCAAAACCTGTAGAATTGCATAACCCTTATTTGCCGGCGGATTCTCAATCAGAAACCGCTGCATTAAAATAATAAACCGATGAAAAGCGTTTTTGCAGCAATAATTCTTTCCGCAACGGCAGTCGCGGCTCAGACCGGCATACGTTCTGTAGATTTCAAGAACTTCACTTATCAGCCATACTGCGTCGGAGATGCACCTGAAACCGTGGCAGTTAAAGATGGTGAATTTTCGCGTGAAACACCGCAGGACGGTTGGGTTGACCGTTTCTTTTTCAAAGTGCTTGAGATTGCTTACGGCGATCTTGATTCTGACGGACGTGAAGAGGCTGCGATCCTTACGGTTTGTAATACAGGCGGAACCGGCAATTTTACCGAAGCTTTCATTTACCGTCTCCAGGGCTCGAAGCCTGCTCTAGCCAGCCGACTTGCGGGCGGAGACCGTGCCTACGGTGGTTTTCGTTCATTGAAGATAGATAAAGGATTATTGATTGTCGAAGAGTACAGTCCCGGTGAAAATGGAGGTGCCTGTTGCCCGGAATTTATCCTGACAAAACGTTACAAACTCATCAGGTCGAGGCTTGTACAGACAGGTGCGGTGACAAAGCGTGATGTCCTGCCAAAACAAAGAATTACTTTTGCGAGAGGATCAAATTCAAAGACAATAACCCTGCGAATACCGGCCGGAGAATCAATTGGCCTGGTACTAGGTGCCCGACGTGGCCAGAAACTGATTGTATCAACCGACCCGCGTTTTGCTGAAGTATGGCTTAACAATGACGCTGAGATAAAAAAGCTCGAGAGCGGATTTGAGGCAATTTTAAGCAATAGCGGAGACCAGGTTGTCAAGGTCCAAAACATTACAAAAGCCTTTCGCGTAATTACAGTAAAAGTACTAATCGACTGATGCTGTCGAGTTACAGGTTTCTATTTTCAAGCCCTTTCGGCTCAGATTACTCAAAATGAAACGGAAAAATCTTTTTGCTGCCTTTTACCTTATTTGTTCTTTATTGTTGTCTCCTCTTGCTTTGTTTAGCCGGCAGATCCCGGAGCGTTTCGACCTGGCAATAAATAATGCCCGCATCATTGACGGAACAGGAAATCCCTGGTTTCGGGGATCGATTGGTATTCGCGGCGGTAAAATTGCCAGAATCAGCCGGGAAGAAATAACAGCCGCCGATAAAATAATTGACGTTGGCGGTTTGATAGTTGCTCCGGGTTTTATTGACGTCCACGCGCACACGGAAGATATTTTTACAAACCCGACAGCCGAAAATTTTATTCGAATGGGTGTAACTTCCCTGGTTACAGGCAATTGTGGTGGCTCGGCAACTGATATACAAGAGTTTCTGGGTAATTTCACCAAAACGCCTCTGGCAATCAATCTGGCAACTTTAATCGCTCACGGCTCCGTAAGAGCAAAAGTAATGGGCCTGGAAAATCGCGAACCAACTCCTGAAGAACAAAACCAAATGAACCAATTGGTGGAAAAGGCTATGCGCGACGGAGCTGTCGGCCTATCGACCGGATTGATTTACGTACCCGGCACATTTGCCCGAACAGAAGAGGTTGTGGAACTTGCAAAGATCGCATCCCGCTTTGGCGGAGTTTACGCAAGTCATATCCGTAACGAAGGTAATGAAGTCTTTGACGCAATCAAAGAAGCAATTAACATTGGCGAGGCGGCTAATATCCCGGTGGAGATTTCGCATTTCAAAATTTCCTCCCGGGCACTCTGGGGACGAACACCCGACACAATTGGGCTGGTAGAAGAGGCACGTAAACGCGGGCGGCAAGTGACGGTTGACCAATATGCTTACACAGCCTCTTCAACCTCTTTGGATGCACGTTTGCCCAATTGGGCGATTGCGGGAGGCCGCGAAGAAGGCAAACAACGCCTGGCCAACCCGGAAACACGCAAAAAGATCATCGAGGAAATGAAGCAGGGCCTTAAAAAATCAAAGTTCAAGGATTATGAGTTTGCCTATGTCGCAAGCTATCGCGCAAATCCCGAATTTAACGGCAAAAATATTAAGGAAATAACGAAGATTGTCCGTGGAAAAAGCTCTCTCGATGCGCAAATTGAACAAATTTTCGAAATGTATGAGAAAGGCGGGGCACAAATGGTCTATCGAGTGATGGACGAAACAGACGTGCAAAACATTATGCGTCAACCATTTACAATGATTGCGTCGGACAGCGGCGTACGGCGTTTCGGTTCAGGGGTTCCTCATCCACGCGGTTATGGAAATAATGCACGTGTTCTCGGCCGCTATGTTCGTGAATTGAAATTGTTGTCGCTGGAGGATGCGATTCGTAAAATGACCTCGCTCCCCGCTCAAACATTCAACTTACGGGATCGCGGTCTTCTAAAAGAAGGTTTTGCGGCCGATATTGTCGTTTTCGACGAAACAAAGGTATCTGATCTCGCAACCTTTGAAAATCCGCATCAATATGCGACCGGTTTCGCCTATGTGATTGTTAATGGAGTAATTGTTTTCGACGGTGTCAAGATGACAGGCCAAATGCCGGGTCAGCCTCTCTTCGGCCCTGGGCGATAACTATGAATCCAGAATACTTCCAAACTCTTCAGGAACTGGACTTTCAAACTTTACGGTTTCGCCTGAAACAGGATGCCTAAAGGACAATTTTGCGGAATGCAAATACAAACGAGCGGTTTTTCCACCGCCACGTATCTCATCTCCTACAATCGGATGTCCGATTTTTGACAGGTGAATTCGAATCTGATTTGTCCTGCCGGTAATGCAAAGTATTTCGAGCAGTGTCCGCCTGTTCCCTCGCTTTATTACTGAAAATTCGGTTATTGAAGGCTTTCCGTCAGGCTTTACGTCCCATATTTTTTGCTCCGCAAAACGCCCTATTGGCAGCGTGATACGTCCGGCATTATCGGCAACCAGACCTTCCACGACGGCAAAATAACGCTTATCCACCTTTTTTCCGGCAAACTGGCGTGCCAGTGCCCGGTGAAACGACGCATTTTTTGATATTGCAATAATTCCTGACGTGTCTTTGTCCAGTCTATGAATAAGCCCCGGACGTACCGTTGAATGTGAGGTATTGCGGTTTCTCAAATAAAATGCCACGGCGTTTAGCAAAGTTCCGCTACGTTCAAAATTTGTCGGGTGTACCAGCATTCCTGCAGGTTTGTCAGCAATCAGTACATCACTATCTTCATAGATAATCCCAAAATCTATAGGCTCAGGACGCATAGCGGTTTGCCGCGCAAGGTCCAGTTCAATCTCTATAAAATCGCGACCACGTACACGAAATCCACGATTTTCAATCCGCCCATTAACCTCACACCGGCCATCGCGTATTATTTCACGAATATAAGACCGGCTCAGATCCGGAAATCTGTCAAAAAGGTAATCCTCCAGGCGCTTACGGATTACCCAATCTTCAACCACGATTTCAAAACGATTTAACATCAAATACAAATTACCACTTCTTAAAAAGCAAAGAAAAATCTTTCAAAATATAAAATTCCAAGCGATACGATATTACAATTTTGTAACTTCATATTTTTATTACTACAGAATTGTAATAACTGAGTTTCATCAAAAAAAACTATTGTGATAGAATCCGCTTTTAATTCAAATCAGGAACCTCAATGCCGCTAAATGAGTCGAAAATCAATGAGCCACTAAGAATTGTTTCCGATTTTGGAGTCGAGCTTTCACGCTCATCAGATCTTCGCCATAATGTAAGAAACGCCCTGGAATTAGCCCGAAACGGGCTCGATCTTAGATTTATATTACTCTGCCTTAAAGACCAAACAACAGAAACATTTGAACTTGCTGAATCTTCCGGTCTTGCTCCGGCAGAATTCAGGCGATTGGAAAAAATTCTGGATAATTCACTATTCAGATCAGTTTTTGAATCCTCAAATTGTGAGATTTTCTTACCGGATAATCTCCCCGGGGACTTCTCGGTTCTTTTTCCTGAAGTTTGCTCCGCAATTGTTGCACCTGTGGCAATCAGCGGTAATCGCTTTGGGATACTCGTTTCAGGGATAAAAAATCCAGATATCGAATCCCGACACTTCACACAATTACTCGGATTGTTTAGTTCGATGATTGCACAAGCGTATCGAATTGAATACACAGTCCGCGGAGAACGTGAGCGTTTGCGTGAGGAAAACAAACACCTGAAACTGGAGCTCAAGCAAAAATATGATTTTTCGCACATAATAGGCACCTCAAATGCAATGAAGCTTGTCTATGAGCAGGTTACTCAGGTCGCCCGCTCGAATGCTACTGTTTTGCTTCGCGGCGAAAGCGGAACCGGAAAAGAATTGATTGCCAATGCAATACACTACAACAGCCTCCGAAGCAAAAAACCTTTCGTTAAGGTAAATTGTGCCGCGCTTCCTGATTCGCTGATTGAGTCGGAACTTTTCGGGCATGAGAAAGGCGCCTTCACGGGAGCAGACCGCCTGAAACGCGGACGATTCGAACTGGCAGAAGGCGGTACGCTATTTCTGGACGAAATAGGAGATTTGCCGCAGCAAACCCAGATAAAGTTGCTTCGCGTTTTACAGGAGCGTGAATTTGAACGCGTTGGAGGTACGCAGACTATTCGGACGAATATCCGGCTTATTGCTGCAACAAATAAGGATCTCGAGGCAGCAATACGAAGCGGCCAATTTCGTGAAGATTTATATTACCGTCTTAACGTTTTCAGTATTTTCCTGCCACCGCTTCGCGAACGAAAGTCTGACATACTTCTATTGGCTGAACATTTTCTGGAAAAATACGAGCGTGAGCATAATAAAAGAATTCGACGCCTTTCAACGCCTGCAATAGACATGCTTATGAGTTATCATTTTCCCGGAAATGTCCGCGAACTGGAAAATGCAATCGAACGCGCGGTACTTGCCTGCGATTCAAACGTAATTCATGGTCATCATTTGCCGCCGACGTTGCAAACAGCGGAAGTGTCGGGAACGGTGACGGATCTTTCGCTCGAAGCAGCTGTCAAGGCTTTCGAACGTGGACTGATTCAGGATGCTCTCAAATCAACGCGTGGCAACATTGCCAAAGTAGCAAAGCTTCTCGGTTCGACCGAACGTATTATCGGATACAAAATTAAAAAATATGGCATCGAGCCGGCACGATTTCGAAGATGAAAATACCCGAGCATCTTTTGTCAGGACTTCCGGATCCGGATTCCGCAAAACGCTTTGCCGAGCAATTCGCAGAACGGCATCCGGCAGTTGCAAATAGGATTTTTAACGACTTAGGGTTGCTTGCGGATTTACTTGCCTTAGCCTCTTTCAGCCCGTGGGCGGCATCAACGCTTCTCAGGTATCCGGATTACGCTGTCTGGTTAAAACGCCATAGAACCGGCGAGGGAATCCGCGGTAAAGACGAGCTGCTGGAATCGCTTGCCCGGTTTTCATTGACTAATTCGACATTGGATCCGTCGGTTCTGCTTTCCCGTTTCAAACATCGGGAATATCTGCGTATTTTTCTGAATGATCTTCGGGGCAGAACTACAATTGCCGAAACTACGGAAGAGCTTTCGAATCTTGCAGATGCAATTCTCGAATACGCGTTCCGGCTGGCACGACAGGAAATGGAAAACAGGTTTGGTCCGCCGATGGAAAAAGGACGACGAGGCCGGCTCAAAATTGCAAGCGCAACCATTGTCTCATTGGGCAAACTTGGCTCCAGGGAACTGAATTATGCTTCTGACATTGACCTTCTTTTTCTTTATTCTGCTGATGGTAATACTTCAGGATCCGGCAATTCAGGCACGGTAAGCAATCGGGAATTTTTCATACGTCTCGCCGGCCGGGTTGCCTCGATCGTCGGTGGACAAAGTCTGGAGGGAGCGGCATATCGGGTAGATTTAAGACTTAGGCCTTACGGGCGGGCCGGAATGTTAGCCGTTCCTGTCAATGATGCCATTCGTTATTACTCATCTGAAGCTGCGGATTGGGAAAGACAGGTTCTTATTCGTTCGCGATCGAGTGCCGGAGAATATGAAGTCTTCAATATGTTTTACAGCCAGGTTGAGCCATTTATTTTCTCAGAAGCCCGGCCTGTTGGTGCCGCTCTGGAAAGTGTCCGTAGAGCAAAGGAAAAAATAAACCACGAACATGGCGGGATGCACGGATTTAATGTGAAGTTAGGACGGGGCGGCATTCGCGAAATCGAGTTTATTGCGCAGGCTTTGCAAACGGCTTACGGAGGACGCGACCGATGGCTTCGTGTACCGCATACTCTCATAGCGCTTCAGCGATTGAATGATCGCGGCCTTTTAACCGAAAACCAACTTTCCGAACTTTCCGAAGCATATAAGTTTCTGCGAAAAGCGGAGCATTTGCTGCAAATGGAATATGGACTGCAAACGCACATCTTACCGAATGATTCCCAGAATAAATCCCGATTTGCAGCGCGAATGAGCCTTGAGAGCGTAGAGTCGCTTGAGCGAGAAATTGATCGTCACTCAAGAAATGTATCTGACATTTTCAATCGGATTTTCGGTAATACGGAGGCAAGGAATGCGGATAATCCGACGATAAGCAATCAAAATTCACCTGATCCTCAGCACCCGTACGTTTTTCAGCAATCAGGCTCGACCGATTACGGTATCGAATCGTTGCGAACCATCAGCCCGCGTTTGGCAGAGACGGTTTCGACTCATCCTGAACTCGGTAAAATCTTATCAGACCTGCCGCTCAGGCCTCAGAAAAGTGATTTTCATTCTATCCTTTCGGAAGCTGTCAACAAAACAAAAGATTATCAGGAGAAGCTAAATGCCCTTCGCACGGCATGGCGGCCGCTTATTTTTGAAGTATTGGCACTTGATGCCTTGGGCAGAATTTCAATCGAACAATCAAAACAATCGCAAACCGAAATTGCCGAAGCTTCAATTGCGGTCGCAATGGAATTAGCTGTAAGCGAATATAAAAAACGCAATTCGTCACAACAAGCAGTTGTTATTCCTGCAATTCTAGGACTTGGTAAAATAGGAGGGGCAGGTCTGGATTTTGATTCTGATCTGGATTTGATTCTAACATTCGATGACCAGAATCCGGGTCTGAAAACAGAATTAAAACAAATTGGTGAAGCCGCGAGCAGGACAACAGAAATTTTTATCAATCTTCTATCTGCTTTCACTCGTGCCGGCTCGCTTTACAGGGTCGATCTGAGGCTGCGTCCGTTTGGCAGTGGAGGTCCTTTGGCAATTTCAAGAAAAGCGCTCGGTGAATACTTTGAAAATGCGGCTGCCATTTGGGAACTGCTTGCGTTTGTAAAGGTACGTGGAATTTACGGACCTTCGCATAATGAAATCGAAGATGAGTTAAGAAAAATAGTTCATACACGGGCGGCAAGCACCGACCGTGAGTTGCTCCGCTCAGAAACCAGACGCATACGGCTGGAACTCCAAACACAAAGGTCCGGCCGCAAGGCAAATCCGGACATAAAGTATGGCGAGGGTGGAATGTTGGATATCTATTTTGCAGTACGCTATATCCAATTGCGTGATTACCTGCCGGACAATGATAAAAATCGTTCGACTGCCGATACATTGAGAAGACTTTATGAAAATGGAGCTCTATCTGCAGCAGAATTCGAAACTTTCAGTAAAGGGTACGATTTTCTATCATGTTTGGATCATTATTTGCGGGTTGCAGTTGGGCGTACCACAAAATTACCATTCGGCAACCGTGCGCTTGTTGAGAGGCTTGCTGCCAAGCTGGGCATTGGATCAACAAAGGAGTTGGAGAATCGACTGGCGCTAATAAGAATGGAAGTTCGCTCCGCTTTCGATTCTGTTACGTCGCGTTGAAAAATTTGTGGAAAAAATATGTTTTTCCGCATAAAATACCGCCTGATGCGATGGGATTTTCTGATCTTGTTTCTCCTTCTGTCTGTCGTCCCTCTCTTTTCGCAGGCAGGCAGGCGAAACCACGATTTTTCTGAAGCATCATTTCGCCTTCGGGTCGAGCAATCCGCAGCCGCGAATGCCGATAACCCGACGGATGATGATGAAATAAGGATTGATACTGATCTGGTTTTATTTCCTGTCAGAATTTCGCAACGCGGCGACACTCCGGCAGGTAATTTGACAAAGAGCGATTTCAGAATCTACGAAAACGGTCGAGAGCAGGAAATTTCATATTTTGCAGGTTTAGATGAGCCTTTCACGGTAGCAATTTTGATTGACATCAGCTATTCGACGGTTTTCAAAATTGAGGAATTAAAGGCTGCAGCAAGCGCCTTTGTCGAGCAACTCAGTCCCAATGACAGAGTTGCGATAATCGCCTTTGATCAACTCCCCTATTTACTTACTAAACCAACCACAAACCGCGCTGCAACGAGACTTGCAATAGATTCCATTCGGACCGGTTCCGGCACTTCGCTCTATGATGCTTTGGATCTTGCATTTAGACAGATTGCTGATTATCGCGGCCGTAAGGCTGTTGTATTGCTTTCAGATGGTGTAGATACGACAAGTCAGTTAACAAATCCCCGTCGCATTAGAGAGGCAATTATTGAGGAAGACGTAATAATTTATTCAATACGCTATGACACGTTTCGCGACGTCGAACGTCTAAGAAAGCGTGATGCCGAGATTGTATATGACGATAATGATCGTCCAATGATAGTTTACAAGCCACCCCAGGCAGGTGAGCGAGACAAGGACTATAGATCAGCCCGCGAATTTCTCGAGAATGCTTCAGTTGTAACCGGCGGCCGCGTATTCGAAGCACGTCGGGTCCGCGATCTGAGACGAATATTCTCGGAAATTGCCAATGAGTTACGCAAAACTTACGTTTTAGCTTATTATCCATCAGAAGGCCGTGAAATGATCCGCGACTATACCTTGAGAATTCGCGTTCTAAAGCCTGATCTTCAAATTGAATCAAATCGCCGGCTCCGTTCGCGGTAAGAAATCAGGGGCACTGTGCAATACCATCTATGGAGGAAAGTGAATGTTTAAAAACCTATTTTTACCCTTTATCTTCGTTGTCTTAGGATTTGCCCCAGCAGTGCTTAAAGCTCAAGGCGATCCGCCGATGACCAATGAGGAAGTAATTGCCTTGTCAAAGGCAGGGCTTGCTCCTTCGGTTATAATCGGCAAAATCAGAACGTCTAAGACCCAGTTTGACCTCTCAACCGATGCCCTGATCAAACTTAAATCCGCAGGTGTATCCGATGACGTAGTAGCAGCTATGCTGGAAGCAAAAAGCGGACGCCCCGTTGCGGCTGCGACGGGCGATAGAGCCGCGGCTCCGGCAGGCGATCCCAATGATCCAATGAGCAAGCATAATTACGGCATCTATTTCTATGAAGAGATAAATGGCCAGCGTAAAATGACGCAGCTTATGCCCAATGTTTCCGCACAGAACCGAACCGGAGGGTTGTTTACCGCTTCAGTTACTCCTTTCGGACTCGGTAAGGTAAAAACAAAAGCTAATCTTCCGGGACGCAATGCCACACTTCAGATAACCACCACGCAACCCGTTTTCTACTTTTACCTTGATGTCACAAGCGGCGGATTAAATACCTCGAGCGGTATTCCATCAACACCGAACGAATTTACTTTGATCCGTTTCAATATTCGAAGCGATAATCGCGAGGTTACAATTGCTAAAGCAAACTCCTGGGGCGGCAAAGGCGGGCTGTCCGACGAATATGTTGTTCCACTCAAGGCTGAAGATCTCGGGAACGGGATTTTCAGGGTTACACCTACCATTAATCTCAAAAAAGGCGAATATGCCTTTTATCTTGTCAATTCAGGAAACTCAAACGTAAATGCCGGCGTAGGAGCCAAATTCTTTGATTTCGGTGTTAACCCGATTCCATAATCACGCCGTCCGAATCCGGTCTGGTTCTACAAAAAGGCACCGTACACAATAACGGTGCCTTTTTGCTTGTGAAAGAGAGGTTTTACCTAAGTTAATGAAAATATGCCTTTCTTCATTGGAAATTTCGTCCCAGGATTTAAGAATTCTTCCACAGAATGGACAGATTGATGCATTACAATCTGCTTCTTTTTGGCTTTTTCGTGACATCAGTTTATTATTTTATGGTATTTTTCGGCGTTTGCGGAACAGCCGCCTTAATGAAACACCCTAAATAATTTTAAACTCAAATCAAATGCCAAAATTCCCCGACATCAATATGCAAAAGCGCATTGTCATTCTTTTCCTAGCGGTCCTGATCGTTGCATCGGCGATTTCCACCGTTGCACAGACGGAAGAAAAATTCAATTTCTATGCACGTGGTCCATATCGTTCAGAGGTACCCAGACCGCAATCAATACTCCGTTATGACGTAGGCGATCATCATACAACCTATGCTCAAATGGAAAAAGTTATTGACGAAATCGCCAGGGCGGCCTCCGATAGAGTAAGGATTTTTGATATCGGACTTACACCTGAATACCGGATGATGCGTTTGGTTGCAATATCCTCGCCGGAAAACATCTTGCGTCTTGAAGAAATAAAATCCAAAGTATCTCAACTAACTGATCCGCGTAAAACCTCTGCTGCCCAGGCGCAGGCGATAGCACGCGATACGCCGGCTATTGCCTGGATGGCTTACACGATTCATGGAAATGAATCCTCATCATTTGAAGCCATGATGCAGGTAGTCTATCAACTTGCGGCGAGTGTGGAACCGGCTACAATTGACATACTTAAAAACACCGTCGTCCTTATAGTTACGGGTGAAAATCCGGATGGCCACGAGCGATTTGCGACCTGGTACAATTCCGTTGCGATTGGCGATGCAGATAGAAACGCAATCGAACACCGCGAGCCATGGAGCATTTTCGGACGTCTGAATCATTACCGCTTCAATCTGAATCGTGACACGCTTGCCGTTACACAAGCAGAAACGCGCAATATGATGCAGGCATTTATGGAATGGAATCCGCAGGTAGCCGTCGATCATCACGGCCAGCCCTCACAGTATTTTTTCCCGCCCGTTTCTCTTCCGATAAATCCCAATCTTCCCCAGCCGATGTACAACAAATGGCTGGAGATTTATGGCCGCGCGAACGCAGCGGCTTTTGACTCTAATAAATGGGATTATTATGTTCGGGACGTTTTCGACGCGTTTTATCCCGGTTACTGGGATATGTATCCGTCATTGAACGGAGCGATCGGGATGACATATGAAACGGACGGCGGAGGCTTCAAAGGCCTTAGATGGACCAGAGACGACGGAACAATCGTTACTTTTCGCAGTTCTATTGCAAAGCATTTCGTCGCTTCGATGACAACGCTTGAACAGACAGCGGCAAACCGCGAAGCGCGCCTGCGTGATTATTATGAATTCCGGTCCCGCGCAATGTCTGATGCAGCCAAATCACCTCTGAAGCGGGTTGTCATCCTGCCGCAAGGCGATAAATATAAAGCAGCAGAATTAATCGAGATACTCAGCTGGATGCGGATTGAGGTAAAGGTCGCCACTGCACCCTTCACATCCAAAACAGCACACGATTACCTTGAAAAGAATTCACCGCCGCGAACCAAAACCTTCCCCGCCGGCTCTTATGTAATTGACCTGAATCAGCCGCAGCGAATTTTGATAAAGGCAATTCTTGAGCAAGATACGCCTCAGGATAAGGCTTTTGTTGATGACAACATAGCTCGTTTCAAACGCAATCAAATGCGAGGTAAAAACCAGCAGCGGGAAGAATATGGTTTTTATGACATTACTGCCTGGTCTCTGCCGCTTGCCTTTGGCGTCGAATCATATTGGACGGAAGACACTACAGAAATAAACGGTTCCCTTGTTACAAAAGAAGCAATCTCCGCGTCTAAACAAGGATCCGTCTCCGGAAGAGCTAAAATTGCATATGTAATACCATATACAACCGATACTACAGGGGCATTTGTCGCCCGTCTTTTGCAAAAGGGCTTTCGGGTTGCAGTATCTACACGTCAGCTCAACGCAGGTGGCAAAAATTGGCCTGCAGGAACATTCGTAATACGAATTTCACGTAATCCGGATTCAATACATGAAACGGTTGCTCAATATGCGAAAGATTTAGGTGTCGATGTAACAGCTGTTGATTCAGGCTTTGCTGATGACGGCGACACCGGAGTCGGCGGTGAATCAGTTCTCTCGCTCAGGTCTCCGAGAATTGCCGTAATTGCTGACGAAGGAATCGATCCGGAAAGTTACGGTTCGATTTGGTGGACCTTTGACCGTTTCGGTGTCAAATTCACCCCAATTACAATTGCAGCCGCCAGATCCGGCGCACTTAAAAATTTCAACGTTTTGATTATCCCCGACGGCAATCCCGGCCGATATTTTTCTGCTTTTGGCAGCAGCGGTATAAACATTCTAAAAGACTGGGCATCATCCGGCGGCACTATTATCACAGCCCGCGGAGCCTCTGTTTTCGCAGCGTTGAAAGATGTCGGCCTTACTTCATCGCGGCTGGTTGGAAGCGAAGATGACGAGCAAAAATCAAATGTCTCTTCCAAGTCTGACTCAAAAGAGGAAAAGATCATACCTGCTCCGTCTCCCTTGCCCAAGCCGGCTGAATCCACGGAATTAAAATCCGATAGGTCTGATATTGTATTTCCATTACTGCCGCCAATTGCTTCGCCATCGGCCAGCGCATACAAGATTCCGGAGCCATTGCCCGGAGCATTTATGCGGGCAACCGTTGATCGAACCTCATATCTAAATTATGGCGTTGAAGCAAATGAATTGCCGGTATTGCTTGCCAGCGGTTATTTTTTCCGCATTTCGAAAGAAGGAGGAAATCCTCTGATCTTTGATCCTGATCCCAAACACCCGCTTACCGTTTCCGGCTTTGTTTGGGAGGGTAATACCGAGCCGCTGCTTGCCGGCACTGCATATCTGATTGATGAACCTACGGGTAACGGACATGTTGTACTTTTTGCGGAAGATCCTTTCTTCCGTGGCTTGACAAGGTCAACCACAAGACAGTTTCTAAATGCCCTGATCTTCAACGGTGTCCTATAATCGCAATGTTTTCGCCATTTATCTGATTTCAAAGGGATAAAATGGCTGATCAATTTTTGAAATTTAATACTTATGTTTACTGTCAAAGCAGGCTACAGCGACGACATCGAGATAAAGACAAGCGCCGAACGCGTTCGGGAATTTTTTGCCGATTTGACTAATTTTGCTTCCCTGATGCCGGGAGTCGCAGCTATTCATATTGACGCTAAAGGAATTGCTCATTGGAAAATACAGGCAGAAATCCCTTTCGTCGGTACAATGATGCAAAAATTTGACGTCGCACTGGCGGAAAAAACCAACGAACGCATCGAATGGTTTCCGGCTCAGCGTGAAGCCGAGAATTTACTTCGTTTTTCAGCTGATTTTTTTGAAAAGGCAAAAAATCTGACGCAAATCCGATTCTCGCAAATGGTAGAACTTCGTCGCCGTTCCGCACGAGATCTCCATTTGCTTGCGGGTCTGGCAGGCGAAGCTCTTATTAGCGCCGAAATGAGCAAAAAAATTGCCGAGATGATAGGTGTTTTTATTGAACGGGCAAAAGAACGGCTTGAAAAACCGGAATAACAATACTAGGTAATGGTTCCGCCATCAACGGTAATTACCTCTCCGTTCATGTATGAATTCCGGTCGCTGACAATAAATGCGGCAAATTCAGCAAGTTCCGCAGGGCGGCCAAGACGGCGGAGAGAAACCCAGTTTTCGTGTGCTTCCAGGAGCTTTGCCGGTAAAGTATTACCCAGATCAGTGTCGAAAATACCCGCGGCAATCGCATTTACGGTAATGCCGAAATTTGCTGCTTCTCGCGAAAGGCATTTTGTAAACCCGATCATTGCTGCTTTAGATGTTGCATAATGCACCGATGTCGGGAGGGCACGGATAGCACCAATGCTTGTAATGTTAAGTATCGTTCCGCGCCGCTTTCGAATCATCTGTTTATAAAACGGCTTTGTTACCGCAAATAAGCTATTAACGTTGGTATCCAACACCCAATCCCAGGAACGATCTGTGGTAGTCGCAAAATTATCTGCTTTGTTAACGGCTGCATTATTGACCAGTATGTCTATTGCATCCCATTTTTCATGAATTTCGCGAGCTACCTTTTTCATTCCGACGCGGTCGGTAACAGATACCCTGAAAGTCAGACATTCACGTCCTAATGACCTCACACGGGCTGCGACCTCTTCAGCAAGATCATCGCTGCTGTGGTAGTTAAAAGCAATATCGGCTCCCTCGCGGGCAAAAATTTCACAAATCGCCGCTCCGATTCCACGCGTTCCGCCTGAAACAAAAGCCCGCTTTCCCTCAAGTAACAAACTCAATTTATGATCTCCGAAAATAAGAAATTAAAAGTATGGTCAAAAACATTAGGTTAAAGAAAATGCGGAAATCTGACAAGTAAAGCCGGCCGTATTGAACAAATTATTATATTTGGCACGCAGGTTGCCCCACCATACTGCGGATGACATTTGCACAAATCCGCCAAATGTTGTCTTTTCAATAAGTTATGGCTCCCGAAATCGGCACAATTTGGTTAGCAATCCTACGCGTTATCGGCCGAATTGTGACAGATTTCGGCACTTTTGCGCGCTATTTTATGTAATTTGTCGATTCAAAGAAGGAATTACGATGACCACCAATCCGACAGTTCGCATTTACCGTGGTGATGAAAATAAAGACCTTGCCGGTTTTTCTATTGCACATCATCTCTCTGAAAAGGCACTCCATCTCAGGATTTTCGAGGAATTTCTGGCTCAGGTCGAGACGTCTGCAATGAGACGGACAATATCCGGCTTTGATACCTCCGGCCTGAAACAGGCATTACGCCGTTTGCGTTCTGATGAATCGCCGGAAGCCACTGAACAGGCTGAAGTAGAGATTTCCCTTTGGGCAAAAGAGCTCACTACCAGGGATGCAAATATCGAGGCTTATCACATCCGACGCTATTGCGACAGTCTTAAATCCAAATTGCCCGTAGAGGTTTTCCTGGCCGCAGCCCGTTTTTATAGAGATCTGGATTATTCACGCCAGAGTTTGAGCAAATTCGATCTTGTGATTACGCGGGCTTTTTCTACTGATATTGGCGAGTTGCGCCGTACTTTGATAACTGACCGCGAAGAATTGGCAGAACAAATTGCAATGCTTTATTCCGGCTGGGACGCAATGTGCGAAACCAATGCTTTTGAATCTGGGATTTCGGCAGATATTGTTTCCCGTTTTGACGAATTTGTGGAAGAATGTGTAGCCACAGATGATTTTTCAACGCTCTCGTCATCAAAATTGTTTGATCGGATTCGCGAATACAAGTCAGGGCTTGGGCGTAATTTCTTCCATCCAAAGGTTGTTTCCGCCGCAATCGGCTGCAATGTAGCCGTAGGAAACCGCTTGAATTATTTGATGACAAAGGCAAGCGAAAATCTTGGAGAGCGACTCGGATCTGAATATGACCTTGCCGGAGCGTTTCACGATACTTCGCCTAATGCAGGTGCATATCTGAACGAAGTTTTGGCAAATATCCGCAATGAGGTAGAACTTTCCCGTCAGGTAAATGCAGGTAGTGACCTTGATCTTCTCAGGGCAATGTTTCGCCTTGCATCAGACGTCAGATTTACACCCGAAATTAAATCCAATATCTCAACAGCTCCAATAAAGGAACATGAACATTTATTGTCGGTTAACTCTCGATTGGATCCCGTTAAATTCCCTATAAGTTCAGCAATACAGGCAGCAATATCGGATTCAGCAGCACCTGCCGAAGGTTTTTACGGAGACTGCCTCGACGCTTCCCTGCGGCTTGAATCATCTTTGTCGCGAATCAATGGCTCAAATATTACTTCGGATATGGTAGATGAACTCGCAGGCAGATTAGTAAAAGTGGAAAATCTTGCCAATGTCGCAGAGGAATATCTGATCGGAACTCAAGGGTCAGAGCGTGAGTTACTGCTGCTTATCTGGAACAGACTGTTACAACTTGCTTTAAGGGTAAACCGAATCGCTATGAGGTCAGGACTGCAAACGCTTGCCTGCTCAACGCAGACTTCCGCAAACAATTTGACAAGTTGGGAGGACAGCGTTCCGGTCCCGGACATACTTTCCGAAATAAACTAGAAAACTACTAAGCCACGGTAACACTTTCCCTTTCCATAGTTTGAATTTCCTGCGGTAAGAGCGTCAGGATTTCGCGCACTATGTATTCGGTGGAATTTGGAATTGTCAATCCGGCCGTTGCAGCTCGCATAGCGGCATAGCGTGAACGGTCCGTTACCAGCGATCTGACAATGCCGACAACGTCTTTCGGGCGGCGTAGCAGTATGCCGGCACCGTTGCGGGCTATAAGATTGACAGTTCCGGCCTCCTGGGGCATTGGCGGCGTTGTTGCATCGGCAATGATGGGTAATCGGCAAGCCAAGGCCTCGAAAGTGGTCAGCCCGCCAAGTTTAGAAATCATGACATTTGCGGACTGCATAAGTTTTTCTATTTCGTCGGAATAGCCGATAACCTTAACCGGAAATTTCGCTTGTCTTGCGATTTCCTCGGCCCGCAGACGAAGATCCTCGTTCCTGCCCGCAAGGAATACTGCTTGTACATCCAGCTCTCCGCGTACCAACTCACGGAAAATAGCCGGTATGTTTCCACCTCCAATCCAGCCCGCATTGACAAAAACAGTGAATTTTTCCGGATCCAGACCAAATGCCTCGCGTGCGCGGCGGGCATCTGTTTCATCAACTTCATGAAATTTCGGATGCACCGGCATTCCCGTTATCTTTATTCGCTCAGGGGAAACACCATAATCAATCAGCTGCAGCCTGGCATCCTCATTGGCGACAAGATATAACGAGACATCATCGCAAGCCCAGCCTTTCCAAAATCCATAGCATGGATCCGTAACGACGGTAACGAGTGGAATTGTCCCCAGCAGGTTCAGCTCGCGAAGTATTCGCCCGAATATGTGCTGTGTAAGAGGATGAACACTGACAACAATATGCGGACACCATTTTTCAAATGTCTCACGGACATAGCCGATGCAGCGGCGATGAAAGAATTCCCTTGTTTCAGGTCGAAATTTATTAACAAACCAATACAGGTACTTCATCCAGTTCTGCCTGTGGCGCAGCATCCAGTTGTAGAACCCTACAAGTTTTTCGGTAATGTGATGTGATTCCTCAACCGCACGAATAGTCCTGACTGCCAGGGATTTCCCATGCCAAAATCGCTCGAAGCCATCAGCAATGGCCTTGGCGGCAGACCGGTGTCCGCCGCCTGTATCTGAGGAAATAATCAAGATCTTTGGGGTATTTTGCATCGAAACGCGGTAATGAAATTATGAAGTCTTCAGTGCCGCTTCACGACCAATGGCAAATCCGGCACGTTTTGCGGCTTTCTTCATTTGTTTCTCGAGACGTTTTATGCCGACCAGATGGCGTGGATTGAAAGGCAACGACGGATAGTAGCAGTTCGATTCGTGTGTACAGAAACAACCGTTTCCTGCTTCCTTACGTCTTGCGGCCATTTCCCGGGTATTCCAGGCGGACTGGAAATTCCAATCATAATCACGAAGATTAAGCACGTCAGGTTTGTTTTCGCAGGACGAAAGGACACCATTATCGTAAATAACCGCCCCGGCACTGCCGGCATAACACTTCAGTTGTGCACAATTTTCTTCTTTTGTTTTAGCAATCAGATCGTGCATATAAATATCTACTGCGGCCTTGAAAAATCCGGATTTTCCGCCGTAATTGTTTTTCAGGGCGGCCGATTTCGTGTCCTCCAGAATCATTTGCGAAAGCCTTGCATAACGCCGGTGATCGAAATCAAGTTCGGAGGGGTCCGCCGAGGGCGGCCGGATGTAATTTATATTCACCTTATCAGGTTTTAAGTCGTATTTGAGGAAATCGTACCAATCGAAAATTGTATCCTCATTTGAACGCATTACGCACGTACATGTTTGTATATCGAGCTGTGGATATTGCTCGCGTTTCATCTGCTGCAATGTACGGGCCGTTTCTATGGCTTTATCCCATGAACCTTCTTTGCGGCGTATTTTTTCGTGAGCCTCCTTCATCCCATCTATCCCGAGAGCCACGGTTACGTTCAAATTCGGACATTCATCGAGTATTCTTGTTACATCCGGGAAAATTCGCTGATGAATCTGCCCGTTTGACATAAGATAAACCGAGTCGAGTTTATTATTTTCATAAAAGGCTTTAACGATTTCCGGTAAATCCTTACGGGTAAACGGTTCGCCGCCTGCCAGGACAAGTACGCCTAAATTTCCACCGAGAGTCTCCGAAATTCTCTGAATTTCGTGAGTTTTCATTTGAAGTTTTTTTCTGGGACGATCATCTAATTCTTCAGTAAAAAAACAATGCGTACATCGCATATCACAGACGCTCGTTACCAGAATGTTGAGAAAAACAGGTGAAATCGGCCGCCCGACGACAATACTTGCGTATCGTTTGAAAATCTCTCGTGTCGTAAAATCCAGGAATTCCATATTTTTTGTCCGCAGGCCTCTCCGAATGTCAGTGACCGCTATAATAAATCTATACTATTTTGGCTGCATTGGGAAACGAAATACAGAATTTGACCTCGTTTATAATTCATTGGGATGAAAGCAAAAAATCTTAGCCATAATTGACACAATGTCATAAAATTAACTTATGTTCAGACGAATTTATCTTGATAATAGTGCGACTACACGTGTGGACGAACGCGTTTTGGAATCAATGTTGCCGTTTTTTACCGAACAATACGGCAATCCCTCAAGTGTCCACCAATTTGGTCAGCAGGCAAAGGCCGCCGTTGACAAGGCACGCCATGAAGTCGCTGCATTAATCAATGCACGTCCTAATGAAATTGTATTCACATCCGGCGGGACGGAATCAAACAATCTTGCCATCAGAGGATTGGCTGAAAATATTGCCAGGATGCTTCGTCGGTTGGATACTTACCGCAACCATAATCAAACCGTTGAAAACATTGGACTTAACGGGATACATATTATCATTTCAAATATAGAGCACTCGGCTGTATACAATGTATCCACTGATTTGGAATCCCGTGGAGCTAAATTAACGGTTATTCCAGTCAATTCAGATGGAATTGTCTCTCCCAACGACGTTGTAAATGCAGTAAACAATTTACCAACAATTGTTTCGATAATGGCCGCCAACAATGAAATCGGGACAATTCAACCAATTAAAGAAATTTCACGGCAAATAGTTAAACTGAGAGATTCAGGACACAAAATATGGCTTCATACGGACGCTGTTCAGGCCGTAGGTAAGATTCCTGTTGATGTAGAAGATATCGGCTGTGACCTGCTATCTCTTTCAGGACACAAGATTTACGCACCGAAAGGCATCGGGGCTCTTTACATACGCCGGGGTGTGAAGCTTCACCCGCAAAACATTGGAGGCCATCAGGAAAGAGACCGGCGGGGAGGAACCGAGGCGGTACCGAATATAGTCGGACTTGGAACTGCCTGTAAGATTGCTGCGGCCGAATTAAAACATGAGTCTGAACGTATCGTCAAACTTCGAAATCGCCTTGAAAGTGCGATTACGGAATTGATCCCGGACGTAATTATAAATGGCGCCGTTGATAGAAGATTACCTAACATCTCAAATATCTCTTTTGGGGGAATTGAAGGCGAGGCACTTCTTATAAATCTGGATATGCATGGCATAGCGGTTTCAACAGGTTCAGCTTGTTCTTCAGGTACGATCGAGCCTTCGCCTGTGATAAAGGCATTGGGCCGTGATGACAGCCTGGCACGCGGTGCAATACGCTTTAGCCTTGGTCGTTTCAACACACAAACCGATATCGAATTTGCCTTGAACTATTTGCCTGACGCAGTCAGGAATTTGCGAAAACTTACACAGGCAAGCGCCGGCAGATAACAGGAGAAACATAAATAAAAAAACAGCCGGACTGGGAAAATCCGGCTGCACGGTGCGGGAACTGTGGCTGGCTCTAACAGCCTTTGTGTCAACGCATTGAGGCAAAAGACTTCACCCCGTAGGTTGCGGTTTCGTTACTAATTCTTTATAAGAATTCCACAATTGACTGGCGGTTGGGTAATGTTGTGAATTAATATCCCATCACCAAGATTAAGGATTAAAATGCCGTCTTTTGTGTTGAAGAACGTGCCCAGAATTATATCGATAATTCCACCTTTCGAGTCCGTTGTTGGCGCACAGGGATCTTCACTCTGACCTGTTGCATTGTGAATCAAGATTCCATCACCGGTTATATTGTGAATTAATATTCCGTCTCCGGCAAAAGTGCTTGTAGCACCGATCATCAACGCGAGGGTTAAAAACATTGTGGGTATGTAGCCTTTCATTTGGTTTCTCCTTTTTCTTCTCCGAATATCAAATTTCTCTAACTTTCAGGATTTTGTCTTGGCATTTTCTTTCTGCCATTGACACCGATTACTATCACAATCGGTGTGCCAAACCTGCCAAGTAAATTCGATTATCGATAAGTTGTTTTATTACAATAGTTTACAGATGCAAAGCGGTTAATCTGAAGAAAGTGTCTTTGTTTCTTTTTTGGTAACTAAGTAAACAGTAAAGAAAATCTATTGGGTCGCCCTTATAGCTTCGACTATTGTCTGACGCCTCCATCAATGAATTAAGAGATTTCCGTAAACCGGAACAATGTCTGAATTTGCCCGGGCGACAAATTTTGCCAAGTCCGTAACTCAAGATTTTCTTGCAAATATAAGGGGAATCCGTGTTATGATAGGTTTGGCCTGTTGAGGGTCACCCGCACAATAACTTGTTGTCACTTCAGGTACCCGATCTCCCGAAATATGACGCTTAGGTTAAGCAGCAATTTTTTAAAGAATTTTATTATCCTCGCCGGCACCCTGTTGCTCTGTATTGCCGTATTCAGTCTTACGCCCACCAGGTACAATCCAGCAATTATAGGGATATTGTTTTTATTGCTCTTTCTTACCCCAAGAGCATCACTTAAAATTAAAACCTCAAATAATATTGTTACATTCTCCGATGTAATTATCTTTGTCGCTTTTGTTTTCTATTCCTGGCCGCTTGCTGTTTGTATGGCAGCCGCCGAAACGGCTGTCAATGCCTTTTATGCCAAGCGGCAAAATCCAACAGTCGCACCATGGTTTACTCTCTTTAACTCATCATTTGCGGCATTTACAACGGCCGTAGCATCTTTGTTCCATTCGATTGCAGTCTCCTTACTTGGCCTGCCATCGACTATTTCAGATACACGCGATTTAGTAATTATCCTTGGGTTATTTGCCTTATTTCAGTTTCTGGTATCATCCGGAATGGCCTCTTTTTACCAGTGGCTGAAGTCCGATATCCCGATTATTCAAACCTGGAAACAGGAATATGTTTCCACCTCACTCTCTCAATTTACCGGCGCCGGACTGGCCGCAGTTATTTTCAAAATAGTCGGTTATGCTGATCCGGTAGTTATTGCCATTTCGGTTCTGGGAGTCTCATTGCTTTATTGGAGCTACAGGCAGGCAGTAAAAGAAATTAATGAGGCTATAGAACAGGCTGAAGAAGCCGAGCGCCAAAAAGCCGAAGTAGAGCGTCTTCGCCGTGCCGAAGCTGAGGAATTTGCTGACCAGCTCAGGATGTCTCTTGCAAAAGAAGAAACGGCCAATCGCCGTTTGCGTAAGAGCGAACGTGATGCACACCGGGCTTCATTAATGGATGCCCTGACCGGATTGCCTAACAGAAAGCAATTCAATGAACTGCTGAGAGAAACGATTGCCGAATACAAACTAAATCGTTTAAGTGAGTTTCAATTGATGTTTATTGACCTTAGAAGTTTCAAGGACATCAATGACACACTTGGACATACAATCGGCGACAAAGTTTTACAAATCGCGGCAAAACGTTTTGCAAGGATGCTTGATTCCGAAGATGTTGTCGCCAGAATCGGCGGTGATGAATTCGCTATTATCATGCGCGGACCGAATGGAGACAGCTCGGCGGTTATGAAAGTTGCCCGGCGCATCTTTCAAAATATATCCCAGCCATTTTCTCTCAGCGGCAATAATATTTCGGTTTCTGTAAATATTGGTATTGCCGCATCGGATGAAGAATACGAAACGCCTGAAGAAATTCTTCGGGATGCCGATATTGCGATGCATTTCGCAAAGGAAAAAGGCAGCGGAATCGCTCTTTTTACCAAAGACCTCAGAAGCCGCTTCCTTGAAAGGGTGCGACTGGAAACCGATCTCCGCCATGCAATTGACCGCGGCGAACTTTCGCTTGATTATCAGCCTATTATTTCGCTCAATGACGGCAGATTGATTGGCTTTGAGGCTTTGCTCAGATGGCAGCATTCCGAACTCGGGCAAATTGCTCCGTCGAAATTCATACCCATTGCGGAAGATTCCGGCCTGATCAGACCGATTACTGTCTGGATATTGGAAACCACTACGCTTCAACTCTCACGTTGGCAAAGGATTGCTCCCGAATACTCAAACCTAATCGTCAGCGTAAATATTTCCGGCAAGCATTTAACCGACTTCGATTTAGTGGACGACGTCGAAAATGCACTCTCGCTATCTTCAATCAAACCTGATACCCTCAAGCTCGAAATAACCGAAAGTGTAGCGATGGTCAATCCGGAGCACACAATCAATCTTTTGAACCGTTTGAAAAAAACCGGGGTCCAGCTCAGTATTGATGATTTCGGTACGGGATATTCTTCGCTAAGTTACTTGCACCGGCTGCCATTCGACACAATGAAAATTGACCGTTCATTCGTTTATACGGTCGGAGATAACGGTGAAAATTCGGAGATTTTACGCACGGTTATATTACTTGCAAAGAATCTGAGGATGCGTGTCGTCGCGGAAGGTATTGAAACCGAATCGCAGCTTGCTCTCCTTCAGCAACTCGGCTGTGACTACGGTCAGGGATTTCTCATCGCCAAACCTAAAGGAAAAGAAGAGACGGAAAAATTGCTTTATCTGCGTCCGGACTGGTTACCGCGGCAATCGTCAATTGAATTTGACAGCCTCTCCGCTACAATCACAGAAGATCGTCTTCCAATTTTTTAGCCACTTTTTTCACCTAGCCGCCTTTGTATTAAACCAATACTGGGCAATATAATTCTTCTGATAATCAAACCTCAGAAGGAGATTGCCCATAATGTTAAAACGCCTCGCCTGTTTTTTAGTTTTTATATCACTGTCTAATCTTCTGATACCGGCACAGACACGTCTTGACTATCCGAAAGCAAGAAAGTCTGACCAGGTGGATATCTACCACGGAATCAGGGTTCTTGATCCATATCGCTGGATGGAAGACACTACATCAGCCGAAACCCAAGAATGGATAGCCGCCGAGAATAAGTTGACCGATTCCTACCTTGCTACGATTCCCGAACGTGCAAAGATCAAGGCTCGCCTTACAGAACTCTGGAACTATGAGCGCTATTCTGCACCTGCAAAGATCGGTAACAAATATATTTATTCAAAAAATGACGGTTTGCAGAATCAAAGCGTTCTCTACATAGCGGATTCCCTTTCGGACCCGGGCCGTGTCTTCTTTGACCCAAACAAACTCTCCGCGGATGGTACCGCCGCGCTTAGCGGCTCAGCTTTTACAGACGACGGCAAACTGTGGGCCTACGGCATCGCGCGATCCGGTTCTGATCGTACTGAATGGCGGATTATGAACGTTGAAACCGGCGAACACCTGCCTGATACCCTGCGCCCTAATCGCCAGGGCGGTGTTTCCTGGCTGCCCGATAATTCCGGGTTTTTCTATAGTCGGTTTCCGGATGCGGCAGCCGGAGAAGAGTTAAAAGGCGCCAGCAAATTCCAAAAACTTTATTTTCATAAACTCGGTACCCCTCAATCCGAGGATAAACTGATTTATGAAAGGCCGGACGATGGCGAACTCTTTATCGGAGGTAACGTTACGGAAGATGGTAAATGGCTCATAATCAGCGTTGCCAAAGGTACCGAACGTATGAACATGATTTACTTCAAAAGCCTCGACCGCGAAGATTCCCCGATTATTCCGCTTGTTCCTGACCGCACAAGCAGCTATTCCTTTGTTGGAAATGACGGACCGGTTTTTTATTTCAGGACTGACCACGATGCCGAGCGCGGTCGTCTTGTCAGCGTAAACGTCCTTGAGAAAAATAGAATCTGGCGAGAAATCGTACCCCAGTCAGCCGAAACACTTAATTCTGTTCAGATGATCAATGACCAGTTTGTCCTTAGTTATCTGAAGGATGCTTATTCCAGGATAAAAATCTATGAAAAAGATGGCCGATTTGTCCGCGATGTCGAGTTGCCGGGTATCGGGACTGCTTCCGGTTTTGGCGGGAGGCAAAAAGATACGGAAACATTCTATACCTACTCCAGTTACAATGCGCCGCCTACAATCTATCGTTATGATATGAAAACCGGAAAGAGTACCCTCTTTCGCAAATCCAATGTAAAGTTCAATCCCGATGATTTCGAAGTCAAACAGATTTTTTACTCAAGCAAGGACGGTACACGGGTTCCGATGTTCATCGTCCACAGAAAAGGGCTTAAACTGGATGGTTCAAATCCAACGATTCTATATGGTTATGGCGGTTTCAACATTCCCATGACGCCCGGTTTTTCGGTTGCACGGTTGCCCTGGTTGGAGATGGGTGGTATTTATGCAGTCGCCTGCATTCGCGGTGGCAGCGAATATGGAAAAACTTGGTGGCAAAACGGCTCCCGCCTGAAAAAACAGAATGTATTCGATGATTTTATTGCTGCTGCCGAATGGCTGATAGCAAATAAATATACATCATCGAAAAAACTTGCGATTCAGGGAGGTTCGAATGGGGGTCTTCTTGTCGGAGCGGTTCTAAATCAACGCCCGGATTTGTTCGGCGCCGCCCTTCCTGCTGTTGGCGTTATGGATATGGTCAGATTTGTCAAATTTACTGTTGGAGCAGCCTGGAAATCGGATTATGGCGATCCTGATAACCCGACAGACTTCAAGGCACTTTTCGCATATTCACCGCTTCACAATATAAAACCCGGTACAAAATATCCCGCTACTTTGATTACGACTGCCGATACTGACGACCGTGTTTTTCCGGCTCATAGTTTCAAATATGCAGCGGCATTGCAGGCAGCTCAGGCCGGACCGGCACCAATTCTTATTAGAATTGAAACCAAAGCCGGTCACGGAGCAGGAAAACCAACCTCAAAACAAATCGAAGAACAAACCGACATCTATGGATTCCTGGTTCGTAATCTGAATATAAAAATGAAGTAACTTCCCTAATAAAACCTGAATCGGGAAGGCTCCCAAGCAGCCTTCCCGATTTTTCATATCCTTTGAATTTGCCGCGCTTCTCCTTTGGTCAGTAATCCATGACTCAATAGAATTACTTCACAAATGAAATAATCAGCGATGCAGCGGACAAAATTCTGTCGGTTCGCTTCCCTTTCTATATTGCCTTATCAAAGGGTTGGGACAGTTTATTCTCGCTCGTAGTCCGGAATCAGGACAAATACTCACACTAATCATTCCGAGCTGATTCCCTTCTTCAGAAATCCGTGATTCAGACGGATTTGCAGCTTTGTCTTCCCATGTACCATCAAGCGGAGTCGGTGACGGCAATCCTTGTCCATTTGGCAAAGGCTCGCCTGTTATCGGATCGTAACCGGAAGATGGATTGCCGCTTCCGTAAGGAATTTTTGGCGGCAGAGTGCCGGCAATGAAAAGCTCTATTCGACGAAACTCTTTTGGCACGTCTGTTTCCGGCTCTGTCTGTTGTGTTTCGGGTACAATTTCGGTTTGCCATGCAGGATCGGTTTCCTCCTCCGGCGTAGAGAGCGGTGTTGGTGTCGGCGTCAATTCAGTCGTATCTGCGCCGCCAATTTCCCGAATCAGGCTGCCGTTTCGGATATCTATCTCCGCCTTTCTAATATTTGGCGGGATTGGCCAATCACCGATCCATTCCGGATATTTTCTAATCGCTTCCTGCATGAAATCAGCCCAAATAGGCATTGCCGAGTCGGAGCCTTTCATTCCCAGATCGGAGCCGTCGTCAAAGCCGACATAAACAACGCAGACAATTTCCGGTGTAAATCCCGCAAACCACCCATCACGTGAAGTCCCTGTCTTTCCGGCAAAGGCTCTGCCCGACTCATTTCTGAATCCCCAGGCTCCAAGTTTTGCGGCAGTTCCCCGATTTATAACATCCTTTAGAATGTCGTCAATAATATAGGCCACTTCCGGACGAACGACGTTTCTTTTTTCTGCTGATGGTCTTAGAAGCGTTCGGCCATCACCCGCAGTAACTGATGTAATGGGAAATGGCGTGACGCTGTCACCAAGATTTGCAAACATCGTATAAGCGGAAGCAACCTGTAATGGAGTCGCCTCGGCCGTACCAAGAGCCATTGACGGATAAGCCTTTTCTACCTTTGGCAATCCGGCCTTTGCTGCAAGGTTCATAACGCGTCCAACATTCAGCTGCATGGCCAGATCGACCGTAATATTGTTTTTGCTCATAACCAGAGCATCACGAAGAGTCATTTCGCGATTGGAAAAATAGTCGCCGAAATTATTTGGCGAATAGGTTTCGTTTCCGTATGCAAAGACTTTTTTTTCATCCTTGAATATCGATGCAGCCGTAAAAACCCTTGTAGCGGCATCATAGGCAGAGTTTATGGCGGCTGTGTACACAAAAGGCTTGAAAACCGAGCCCGGCTGACGCATCGCATCTGTGGCACGATTGAACTGATTTTCAAGATAATCACGGCCGCCAACCATTGCCACAATTTCGCCCGTTTTTGGCTTTATTGCTACAAGAGCAGCATTCAGAGAGCCTTTTGGACGCTTTGGAAACAGTTTGTCTAATTTTTCCAGACGTCGGGAAACCGTCTCATAGGCAATTCTTTGCAAATCGGGATCAATTGAAGTGTAAACCCTTAAATGTTGCAATGCTTCGGGATCAGAAACTAATCCCGGAAGTTGTTCAATAACGTATTGTGAAAAATACGGCATCCCCTGCAAATCTTTTCCACCGGATATTGGTTTGACCGACAAAGGCGTTGAGCGAGCCGCCTGATGTTCTGCGGGGCTGATTACGGCTGTTTCCAACATAGAATCGAGCACCTGATTACGCCGCTCGGTTGCCCTTTCCTGATTTTTGTATGGATTGTAACGGTTTGGACTGCGAATAATAGAAGCGATAAAAGCAGATTCCGCAAGATTCAATTGTGATACATCTTTTCCAAAATAAGCATTTGCCGCTTCCCCGACTCCATAAATTGAGACTCCGGATTGCTGGCCCAGATAGATTTGGTTTACATAAAGCGTAAATATTTCTTCCTTGGAAAGCCGCGTTTCCAAAATTACCGACATAAATGCTTCTTTCAGCTTTCTTTCGAGTGTCGGTTCCCGGGTAAGGAACAAATTTTTAACCAGTTGCTGTGTAATTGAAGAACCGCCTTGGTTCGCAATCGGCGAATCCTCGTCGCCCTCGTACCTACGCCAGAGAGCACGCAAAATACCCCTGAAATTAACACCATAATGCTCAAAAAAAGAGCGGTCTTCCGTAACTGTAATAGCACGAATCAGATGCGGAGGCAGATCTGCAAAACTGACCGTTCTGCGGCGGCCGTCGCCTTCGGCGGCAATAGTGCTCAACATCTTTGGCTCCAAAAAGACGGCTTTTTCCGCCTGACCAATCGTAAGATTTATGATTGATTCGACCCGACGGCCGTCTGCAGAGAAAGTGACAGAAACTGAAGGATAAATCTTTACACCGTCAATTACACCGGTTGCTCCGGGCTCGATTAGTAATTTTCTGCCCTCAATGGAAAACCGGCTGCGTGCCTGGTCGGCACGATTGTTTTTTTCGACATAGCCGGCTGAACGAAGATATTCGATTGCCTCTAAAACGCTAAGATTGTCGCCAATGCGCACACGCTTTGGCGATGAATAAATTCCGGCTGTCGGTGTAAACACATCTCCGCTTAAAAGTTTACGATCAATTCGATCTGAATATTCCTGCCAAAAGTAGGCAAAAGTAAGTATTGCTAAGAGTAAAACTACAAGCCCGGAAATGGCTGTCCACGGATTGAAAATCAAATGTAAAAGTCTTTTCCAACGCGACGAAGGAGGCGCCTGGTAAGAACTTTTTACCAATCTGCGCCCATAGTTTTGTCCTTTTCTGTTGTTTAATCTCTTCATTTGTGGGGGAAATTTATGAATCCAGTTGAATGAAGGCCATTGAAATTTCGGATTCGGCCGGTTGCCCTGTAAAATTCTATTAGTTTTTAGATGTGGGTGTCCAGCAATTTGGATGACCGCCATTTTCTTATGAAGGTAATTGTTACGGGTGGCAGCGGCTATCTCGGCTCACATGTTCGAAGATTTTTTGCGGCAGATGACTTTTCGCGCCGTTCCGGTTGCGATATTTTGGACCAAAGCCAGGTACGGCAAATCCGGAATTATGATGTTGTAATTCACCTCGCGGCACTTTTAGACCGTCGCAGAGATAACGCAGACGCCATTTTTCGCGTAAATGTTGAGGGCACGTTAAATATCCTTCGTAATATCAGGAAAGGAGCCGTCTTTATTTTCGCTTCTACAAAAGATATTTACGGGCGTTTCGCTGATAATTATTCAGAGGTCAATGAGCAATGCCCTGTGGTTTATTCAGGACAATCTCCTTTGGAATGGTCTAAATTGATTGCGGAAAAATATATCGATTATTTTGCTGCCGAAAGAGGTTTTCGTTCTTGTATCTTTCGTCTTTCCAATATTTACGCTCCGCCGAGCGACGGTAATGTCCCGGGTTTCGTGGGTGCCTATGCCGAATCCATAAACTTAGGCGAGCCCATCAGACTTCCTGACGGCGGGCGGCCAATTCGCGACTTGCTCTACGTTGACGATTTTTCACGCGCATGTCAGTCATTCATTGAATCGGTTATCCCTAATGGTTTGTATAATTTAGGCGGCGGAAGCGAAAACGCGATTACTCTCAAAGAGCTGATAGAACTAATGGAAGAAGTTTCCGGATTACAGGCTGTTATTGATACTGAGCACCCTGTTCCCGCGCCGCCTCCGAGGCGTTACATTACCGATTTTTCGCTTGCGGCTAACGAATTGGCCTGGAAGCCTCAAACCGCTCTTCGCGATGGCCTCTCTAAATTGTTTTCACACTGAGGTTTGCCTTTGATACTTTATAAAGTGAAATCGTTTAACTCCAAAGATATTTCAAATATAGTTATTCGCGGTACTAACTGGATCGGTGACGCCTTAATGTCATTTCCTGCCATTCAAAAGATAAAAAATGACTTTCCAAATGCACGCATTACAATTTTGACGCCAAACCGAAATGCCGATATTTTTTACGGGCAGCCTCCGGTTGACGATGTAATTTCATTCAATCCAAAAGGTTCAGCATATGGTCGGGCACGTCGTCAGGCCACTCTTATACGCGGCCATAAGTTTGATCTTGGTTTTGTTTTCCCTAACTCATTCGAATCTGCTCTCGCATTTGCAATGGCAAAGATTCCGCATCGGTTCGGCTACGCAACGGATTTTCGCTCGCCGCTATTGACTCAATCCGTAGCTGTTCCGGAATGGAAATCTTCCAAACACGAATCCTTTTATTATCTTGCACTTACGGCAGCCGCAAGCGGCCAATCCGTCAGCCCGGAACTTCCC